>Ga0139315_10056_pt1 | contig 11949 bp, 13 predicted proteins | sample In3P11_FD_99380 | JGI IMG/M metagenome (GOLD analysis project Ga0139315, IMG submission 99380) | reverse complement strand
TCTCTCTCTCTCTCTCTCTCCATTGAGTAAAGCCTTTTATGCCTTCTTAGATGATGGATTATGGAAGATGGAATATACACTATGCTTTTGGGTCTCTCTCTCTCTCTCCATTGAGTAAAGCCTTTTATGTCTTCTTAGATGATAGATTATGGAAGAGAGAGAGAGAGAGAGATTCCTTCCGAACCTTGGGAAGCTAATGTAATGCTTGAGAGGGAGATTGGCTGCAGGTGGAGCAGTTCTCCCAGCAGAATCCCATGGACCTTCAAAGGGACCGAAACGTGCTACCTGCTGCAAGGGAAGGTGAAGGTCTACGTGGGGAGCTCGCCGGAGCCCTTTGAGATTGGTGGGGGCGATCTCCTCGTCTTCCCCTCCGGCATGACCGTCACTTGGGATGTCATCGAAGGTGTGGAGAAGCACTACTCTGTCGTTAAAGACGTCCATCCTGAGTTGTAATCCCCCCCCCCCCCCCCAAAAAAAAAAAAGAAGGTAAGCAATTTCTGGATAGTTTTTGATTTCATGAAACATTTAATCCACCCTTAATCACGAGGAGGGTTTGTTGGTATTGGCTTAGGAGTCTCCACATTTAAGCATCCTTTCTTGCTTTTGTAATTCTATGTGTATATTTTTCCCCAAAACCTTTGCATCCCCCCGCCCCCCCAAAGGATAACTTGTATAAAAAAATCCTATACCAACATTTGGATAGAAGTCACTAGGATATGAGTAGTTTTGTGGTTAATCCAACCTAAGTTAGATGTGAGGTTTGAGGCCAATTTTCTTTACTTGTATGAGAAGGGAAGGAATACCTATGGTAGTTTCTTTCGAGAACTAATGTGGTATGGATACTTGCTCTAGTCTTGGATTTGATGAGTAAGCCAATTCTTTTATTAAAATGCTAGGACCTTCAATAGGTGCATACAAGAGAGAGTTTTTTTGTAACACATTATCTTTGCACAAAAGAAAATATGTTGACCTCTTTTCTTTTGGAATGTCGGAATCAACTTATGGACTACTTGAAATTTTGAAAAGTTCTTAAGGCATATTTATACGTTTCATAGCTAGGAAAGTTCTATGGTATCACAATTTTAAAGACAACAATATGCTTTTATGACATTATGTGATTCAATACTTAGTGTTGTAGTCAATATAAGAACACGGCACGACCTAAATAAGGACCAGTAAGAGAAAATGGAATTAGTGGAGAATGGAGAGAATTTTTAAATTTTGATACAGCCAAACAAGGAAATAGGTATAATGAGTTGTCTTTGTCCATCTGTGCGCTCTTGTATAAGGCTTAGATGGTGATCTAGACAAACTTTAGATGAAAGAGAGACCAAGGGTAGAGGATGTGGATACTCAAAAGCAAGGGTAGAGGATGGTGATCTAGACAAAATTTGGATGGAAGATATACCGAGGGTGGAGGGTGCGGATACTCCAAAGCATTGAATAGTTTAGCTTATAGCTATGTCCATATATAGTGTTACAAGTGTGTTGTATGCATGTATACAACACAATTAGTTATGTTGTATATATACGATCCTCATTCACATACCAAGAACGTGGCCAATCATACCCAGCTAATGCTTTGATCTTCTTCTAATCATCAATGGTCATAATAATGATCTTCATGACACATCTAAGTTGGAGTTTCCACTATAGACATGTGCATCGATGGCTTCTTCTCATAATGCGGGTCTTTCAAATGTGCACCATATATCAATATAAGATACAAGTTGAGAGGCAAGCATAGAGTGTATGCTATCAATCAACCTAACTATGAATATGAGGGTTTACTAATTGTAGTCCTCTAAGTTGGGAAGTTTGATATTGTTTAGGTTTTGGAGTCATGGTTTATTTTGCAAAATGTGATTATTTTTGTAAGCGAGCTAATTTATTTTCTTCTACACTTTTGAAATGACTCGTGTTAAATAACAATTCTCCAACCTCATATGATATCACTCGGGTATAAATTAGTTCATGTTTGTATCGCTTCCATTATGAGTAATAGCCATAGTTGAGCAATTTGGATGTCCAGTCTCTCCATATTCACATGGAATGGTGGCTTGTGAGGCTAGATGGATAGAGATAACTTAGATTGGATTTGGCACATTGCCAAATAGGCTACATGTTGTAATGGATCCTTACTCCATAACGAGCTACACATGGAGTAGGTGTAGCTTACTCATGGACATCTTAAGCTTAACATTTCGAGGCCCAACTAGACTCAAGATGAGGCCATGTAGTTGTAGGTGTGACTAATGTGAAGTCGTTCTTGGTGGTGCTTTATGAGTCGAGTCTACACCATGAATGGTGACATTGACTATGATTGTGGACTTATATAATCATGTCATGGTCGCTTTGCATATACATGGCTAGTCCTCTCATAATAAAAAATAAATATCCTGTATAAAATATACATGTTTTCAATAATTTAAATAATTTTCATAATCCATATATGACTTGGGGTGCAACTACTGACCTCAGTTGGTCATGAAGCTAAGAAGATGCCTTAATCAACGAGTCTTCTTTCTCTACTTGTATTACCTCAATCAGCAAGTCTACATAAAATCATGCTACCTCAGTGTTGCATATAGTATACTACCATAAAAAGGCTCATAAAAATATGGAGCGAGTTTAATCTTGGGGTGCTTTTTAATGCTCTTAACTCTACGTTTTTTTATTCTTGACCAAATGATGTCATTCTCTTTGATCTGCATAGGTCTTCATTTTTTGTTTGCTTGTTTTGTATATCTTTCTTGTGCTTTTTGAATTGATTGAGTCATTTCAACCAAAATCTTAGTATGGTCACGAGAGCAAAAATTTTTACGGGGCTAGAACTTGTGTTCTGATTCTAGAAGTCAAGGCAGGTAACTTTCTACCATAGATAACTTCAAAGGGTGCCTCTCCTATGGTAGAGTGGGTGGTATTGTTATAAGAAAATCATAAAATGTGCAAATGCTCATCCCAATTAGAGGGTTTATCAATGGTATAGGCCCTCAAAAGGTCCATGATACTGTTGGTCATTGCTTTTTGGGTGGAAAGCAAAACTAAAGTCCATCTTCGAGCTTAAATTTGAAAACAAAGCTATCCAAATATGATTGCAAAAGCAAGTCTATAAAAAACAACGAGTCTAGGAAAACCATGATGAATGAAAAATAGTTTTTATAAACACTTGTGGAGCAATCAATGTTTTCTTATATGTAATAGAATATACTTGTTTGATAAACCTATCTACTATGGTCCAAATAGGTAATCCCGTGATAAAATCCATTAAAATTTCTTTCCATGGACCATTCAGAATTAGCAAAGGTATCAATAGTCTATATGGTTTTCCATGATGATGCTTGATACATTAACAAACAATGCAATCAAAAACATAATTTACAACATCCTTTTTCATGTTAGGCCATTAAAAAAGTTGCTCACATGAGGTCAAAGTAGAAAGTATGTCACAATGCACAACATAAGATGGTTCATGCATTTCTTGTAAAACAAGATACCTAAATGGTACACTTATGCATGCTCTTTTCTCAAAGAATAAGAAACTTTAGCATCATATGAATAACTATTGAGAGGCAAATAGTTATTATGAACAAGTGCATTCTAATCATTCGAAAAATCAACATCATGAGCATAACTATGAGACATAGCATCAAACGATTCAATATGAACAATAGAAATGTTATTAATTGATGGTCTACGGCTCAAAGCATCTATGACAACATTAACACAACCTGGTTGATATTGGATCATAGGATGAAAACTTTAAATGAAGGAAGTCCATTTAATATGACAATCAGAGATGATGATCAGAGATCAAGGGCTAACTAGGTAGATGTCTAAATGCTTTGTTGGTCAGTCTTAATCTTGAGAATTTTGAAACCACGTGGAGTATTTTCACATGTGAAGAGCATGTACTATGGCCAAGAAAACTCCTTATCATATATGCTATGGTTGGGTTCATAGGGTTTTATTTTTAGACTTTCAAATGCTAAGGGATGTTCATCTTTTATCAAAACGGCTCCTATACGAGATCCACTAGTGTTAGTTGACCATTAGAAAAAATGGTCTAGTAAAGTCAGGTAATTGTAGGACCATGGTGTATCTTTTAATATGTTTAAAGGACTTTTATTGACTCTCATCCTAACAAAAAATAGTTTTCTTTTTCAACAATAATGTCAATGGTAATGCAATGAGAGAAAAATTTTAGCACAAATTTTCTATAAAAGCCTAAAAGTCCTAGAAAATATTCACATCATGTTGCACAGTCTTGGGAGTTGGCCAATCTCTCTAATGGTTTCTATCTTTTGAGGATTAACACGAATACCATCAAGGAAAAAAATATGCCTAAGATTTTCAATTTCACTTTGAAAGAAAGAACTTTTGTCAATATTTGCATATAAATGGTTCTCTTTGATAAGTTTAAAAACAATTCTCAAATGGTTTTCGTGTTCCTTTTTGGAGCGACTAAAAATAAGAATATCATCAAAAAACACAATCATAAAATCTTGATGTTTCAAAAAGATTCTATGCATCATGCGAACAAATGTGGCTGGTGCATTACTAAAAATTTGTGTGACCAAATTGAGTACGAAATGCACTCTTATAAATATTAGTAGGATCCATACATGCTTCATGATATCCTTATTTTAAATCTGTCTTACTAAAGACACACACACTTTTCAATTTGTCAAGCAAATTGCCTACTCTAGAAATAGGGTAATGATTTTTTATAGTCACTTTATTTAATACACACAATAATCAACACACATGTGATAGGTTTTGTTCTTTCTTAAAATCAATCAGATTGGTGTTCCAAATGGTGAACTACTTGGTCAAATCAATCCTTTATCTACTAATTTCTTAATTTAGCATTGAATTTGGTTTTGTCTAAGGTGCACGATGTTGTGGTTGACTTTCTCATAATAATTCTATTTTATAGTAGGTCAAGGAGATAGTCATCAGCAAAACAGTCATGAAAGAATCAAGAAAGTATCGGTGATGTGTGGTGAGCATATGATTTACTTTGTCTACCTCTATCACATAAATCATGTATGCTTTGTACTCTTTTCGAAGTGCTCTTTTTTTCTTATGTATATGTAATTAATGGAGAAAGTTTCAGTGAAGAGCCATTAGAAAGAGAAATCAATGTGTCATTGTGTGTGAATTGCATAGTGTGGATGTTGTAATCAATGTTAGGATTGTGTTAATGATGGAATGGCATTCCTAACATGATGTCTGTGAAATGTAAAGATACAATCAAGAAATCACGATGTTCTTTATATGAACCCATTTGAATCTCAAGATTTTTAACTTAACGCGAGTGTCATTACGAGTTCCTTAAAATGTAGATTTTACTTTATATAAAGAGGGAGATGTATGCAATTGTAATTTCCTAATAAGCTTTTTAGAAATAATGTCATGGGAACTCCTATCATCATGCAAAACACAAACTTGATAACCATTAATAGGACCTTGCATGTGCAATAATGAATAGATAGATTGAAGAATACCTAGAGGGTTGTTTGATTCTTGATTAACCATGAAGAGTGTCCTTCGTCCACAATGGAATGATGTCATCATCAACCTCACAAGGTTCTTCTTTGATGTAATGGACTGCAAGGCGATTGATTTCTTTGGATCTGGTAGCTTGGAGAAGCAATTCGCCACAATGTGGCATGGCTTCTTTTTTGCAAGTAGGAGTAGGCCTAGGTGCTTTTGATGAGGCATTGTGATCCACTTGTGCCAACAATGCCTCTTATCCGGTCCAAGGAGTTGGAAAGATTGTGCTTACTGCTGCAAATGGCAGTTCCTTCACACTTGTTGATGCATTGTATGTACTTGGGATCAAAAAGAACCTTTTGTCTGTATCTGCACTTGCTAGACTTGGCCTCGTGGTCAAATTTGTGGATGACAGATGTACAGTACATGATCTCAGTTTTGGTGTGATGAAATTGCTGCATCGGGCATTTTATGCCGTGGGCTATATAAGCTCACTTTGTATGGCAAGTGTGGGCAAAATTTTGCAAATGCTGTTGTGGATTCAAAGGTTGTTTCAGATGCAAAACTTTGGCATGCACGTTTTGGGCATCTAAATTTTGCTAGTTTGCTGCGTTTGCAAAAATCTGATATGGTTGCTTCTTTACCACTTCTTGAAGCACCTGTGAAGCATGTTTGTGAAGGCTGTATTTTGGGAAAAATGCAGCGTGCCAAGTTTCCATGCCAAGTTTCCAAAGGATGGTTCAGTTTATAGGGCTACATCCAGGCTATAACTTGTGCATAGTGATGTTTGTGGGCCCATGCAAACTCCATCCTTGGGCAACTATCTTTACTTCGTGACTTTCATTGATGATTACTCCAGGCATGCATGGGTATATCCACTTAAAGCGAAGTCCGAAGTGTTTATTTGCTTCAAGCCATTTCTGGCTTTGGCTGAAAATGTCTCCAAATGTACTATGGGCACCCTCCGTTCTAATCGAGGGGGGAGTATATGTCTCATGAACTCAATGCATTTCTGGCTAGTTGTGGAATAAAACACCAATGTACAGTGCCGTATACACCTCAGCAAAATGGTGTTGCTGAGAGGAAAAACAAGTCACTTACGAAAATGGCACGATGTATGGTCAAGAGTCAAGCTTTGCCACATTCGTTTTGGCTTGAGACTATCATGTGTGCCGCTTATGTACTAAACAGGTGTCCTACGAAAGCTTTACAGTCTATGACTCCATATGAAGCATGGCATGATAGAAAGCCATCTATTAAGCACATGTGTATTTTTGGCTGTTTATCATATGCTTTGGTGCCACAAACACAACGCAGAAAATTGGATGATAAGGCTGTCAAATGTATTTTTGTTGGTTATAGTACTGAAAGTAAAGGTTACAGGTTGTATCATCCACAAACAAAGCGTATCTTGGTTTCACGTGATGTTGTGTTTATGGAGGATTCTGTTCAGCCCCTGCTGTCATGTACTAGAGACAGTAATGTAAGCTCACAGGACATTTATGACAGTTTGTTGCCTCTTTTCAGTGGTGGAAGTTCAAATGTAGATTCCAATGAGGCAAATGTACAACCTATGGGGGTTTCAGAAAATGTTATGAATCAGCCTATCTTACTGATGCAGATGTACATGATGTACTTGATGAGGAAGTGGCAGAGAATGAGCAAGCTAGAGGTATGCCAAAATGGCTGGTGCATACTTTACGTGATAGTAAATTAGATGCACCTTTGTCTAGTCGCACTCGTTCAGGTTCTCGCCATGCATCTTATGCATCAGATTGCTATGCTTTGGCTGTTTCTAACTTATGTGATGTTGAGGAACCTCTGTCTTTTGATGAAGCACAGAATTCAGAAAATTGGTTGGCTGCCATGCAATCTGAATATGATGCACTTATAGAAAATGACACATGGACTTTATATGATTTGCCTCCAGGCAAAAAGGCCATTGGTACAAAGTGGGTTTACAAGTTGAAACGCAAGCCGGATGGTGAGATTGATCGCTATAAGGCTCGACTTGTTGCAAAGGGTTATGCACAACAAAAAGGCATAGATTATGAAGAGACTTTTGCTCCCACTTGTCGTATGACTACTGTTCGTTTTCTATGTGCATTGGCAGCTCACTTTGGTTGGAATGTACATCAATCCGACATTGTTACTGCTTTCTTGAATGGTGACATATTTCAGGAAGTTTATGTAACGCAGCCTCGCGGTTTTGTCAAGAAAGGACAAGAAGATAAAGTGTGTAGATGTAAGAAAGCTTTGTATGGGTTAAAGCAATCTCCTCATGCTTGGTATGAGAAAGCTGATACTCATTTGGTCAAACGAGGCTTTCGTAATAGTCCAATAGAAAGCACAGTATATGTAAAGCGTGAGGATGATGTACTTCTCATCGTCGTTCTCTATGTGGATGATTTGCTGATCTCACTGGACCAAATGAAAGACATATTGCTGAATTTAAGGCTGATTTGAATGCTACTTTCAAGATGAAAGATTTGGGGCTGTTGCATCATTACTTGGGTATACAGTTTAAACAATGTGATGGTGGTATTGCCTTGTGTCAGACAAGTTACATAGAAACATTGCTATGTAAATTTGGACTTGAAGATTACAAACCTATTGCCACTCCCATGGAAATAGGTTTAAAATTGAGTCTTCATGATGTAGGTGATCCTGCCGATATCACTCTTTACCAAACAGTTGTGGGATGCCTCATCTATGTATGCAACACGAGGCCGGATATTCAGTTTGCAGCAGTAAGTCAGGTCAGCAGATTTATGCATAGCCCAGGGTCTAAGCATTGGCAGGTTGTCAAGAGGATTTTTTGCTACTTGAGTGGCACTTTACATCTTGGCTTATTTTTTCCCAAGGGGGGATCATTACCGCCAGAATTACATGCTTTTTCGGACTCAGATTGGGCTGGTTGTTTTGACACAAGAGTGTCCACGAGTGGTTTTTGTTTCATGCTCGACAGCTCATGCATATCATGGTTGAGCAAGAAGCAACCTATTGTGGCCACTTCTAGTTGTGAGGCTGAGTACAGGGCAGTCTTCACAGCTACGGTTGAGTGTGTATGGCTCAGACGCCTTATGGTGGCTGATTTGGGTGTTGGACAGGCTACTGCCAACACAATCTACAATGATAGTCAGAGCGCATTGGCAGTTGTGAGGAATCCAATTTTTCATGCTCGCACAAAGCACATTGAGGTGCATTACCACCATGTCAGGGAGAGGCTCTCAGCAGGAGAGATCAGCTTGGCTTATGTGCCAACACAGGACAACCTTGCAGCAGATCTTTTCACAAAGGCATTGTCTCGTGAGAAGTTTGAAGCTTTCCGCAAAGCTTTGGGCTTACTCCCCTTTGTGGACTGATCATGTCCTTAGGGCATGGCACTTCCCTATACTCTATGTGCCAGCTCTTGTTCACCGCATCACTCCTAGGGGGGATTTGTTACCATATAAATGATGTAGTGATGTGTGTGAACACACTTAGGACCGTCGGGGCACTTTTTCCCTCCTTAGAAGGTTTTTTCCCCCGTGCATTGTATATACGCCCATCATTCTAGGGCTTTCTTATCTTTCTATTGCAACTCTCTATTGAGTGCCTTGTGCTACCTTTGTCTTCTCCAAGCTGTGTGTGTTTCCCTGCAACCCTAATTCCAACAGTGAGCCAAAAATGACTTTGATGGTCCACTTTGGGCCTTACACCTAAACTTTAGGAAAATATCATTCATGAATTAATGTGAACTATCTACTAAGGGTAAATAATCCATTTGAATAAATATGTCCCTATAACAAATCTACTAAGGGTAAGCAATCCATTTGAATAAATATATCCCCATAATAAATGTGCATATACAAATACGCATAGCTATCATTTTATGTGCAAAATAATGACAATATGCCACTACATAAAATGTCGCATTAGAATAATGTCACCAAAAATATAATATCACCACCATAAATGTGCACCAATATGCACGCCAGAAATGTGTAACCATCATCATGTCGCCCGTACTAGCCCACACCAATCTGCTATTAAAGACACATGCATAAGATTATATATTGACTATCTACCTAACATGGGTGACCAGTACCTAGTGGCAAGTTACTAAGGTAAATAATAAAAAATAAATATCCATTTAAATAATTTTCATAATCCATAACATGTCCCTAGATTAAAAAGCAACTACTGGGCTAACCTCAGTTGGTCATCATCAGAAGAAGCTAGGAAGATGTGTCAATTAGCAAGTCTTCTTCCTCTACTCATGTTGCCTTATTGGTGAGTCTCCATATATCATACTATCATAATTAATATATACACATAAATAGATATATGTAAATTGCCTTAATCAGCAAGTCTATAGACATAACTGGAAGCAAGGCAACTATGAATGGTAGTAGGCACAGTAATGAGAGCACAATAGGCAAACAACAATGATTTAGGTATCCACTGTGCTTTCTTAGTAGAGTGATTCTTATATTTAATCAAGTATTGAGATGATAAATAGTACATGTACAAGTGGTGGTCTAGTCATGGTCAAGGACATATTTTGGGACTAAAATTTTTAAGTCTTCTTGTAAAAGAGGTGGACCAGCTATACTACTAGAACAAGATAAAGTGGAAGAGTACCCTTAAAGCTGATATATGGAATGAGTTGTGTAAATGTGGGTGAGGGGGAATGTCTAATCTAAAAACATTCTCATTGGTTTTCATTGGTTTTCTTGAGAATATTGAAATTACAGATGCACAAGTAGTTATTTCGATGATGAATACATAGAGTTGGAAAAGCCCATGGACCTACAACCAAAGCTCATAGACCGGCAAAAGAGTCCATGGATTGGCTAGAAGCTGAAGGAAAAGACATGGTTTTATCAGCTTTACAGCAGCAAGATCACACCCCCACCCATAAGATCACACCCCCACCCATAAGGCATCATCATATTATATGCCTAGGTGAGAGCCTCTCTGATGTAATAGATGCATAACATACCAAGGAGGTGGCTTACCCTGAACTAGAGGACGAGGAGTTCTTCCAAGCTATATTATTGTTCCCTCTAGGTTCATTCGATCCAAATGATGATCCAACACATGTTTCCCTAAGGGAAGATATGATGAAGATGACACCACTCCTGATACACAAGATGATGATGAGAAGATGCAGATGAAGGTGATGCAACACGAGCAAGGAGCACCAAGCAAAGCCCCCAACCACTCATCCACGGTGGTGGTGACCACCACCAATAGCCTCCCATGAAGCTATTCTTTCATGGAGCCTTGACATTCTCACCCTATTTTCCATAAAAGCTTCTACACATCAGCCACTTCACCCACCTCCAAACTTGTGCCAGAGCAGGTGTCAAGTGTATATAGTTTAAGTGTTACAATATGTTTTCAAGGTGAAACCATGACGTCAATTGAGATGTGATTCAATGATGTAGGTTAGGGGAAAAAACATTGTTGTTGTTTGGTGGTTTGAAGATGAAACAACAACATGTTTTGAGATTAGAACCATGGTGTGTAATGTGGATGGAAGCATGACAATGTGCTTCCACCCACATTACATAAAGCACGACGACGTGCTTTATGAATGGGACCATGTCATGATCTTGTAATACCAAAAATTTTCCTTTATTAAGGCTTCTTTATTTTCATTTATGATACATATGTGTGGTGTTTATTCATGTGCAAGTCAACATTTGGTATGTCGATAAATCGAGAAGATGTTTGTATAGGAGACTAATGCTTATGAGGGTGTTTTCTTATAAGACTTGTGGGAATCTTATATGTGAAGTTGGTGCCTTAGTGGTAGTGGCTTAGTGGCTCATCTTTAATGACTTAGTGGTTCATTTTCAAAGTCTTAGTGGTGATTCGACTCTAAATATCTTGTTTCACGTGAAGGATTTTATGTAATATTATGCATTGGGTGTGAGAGTGAGTGTGCATTGGGTGTGAGAGTGAGTGGAATACTCCATTGTAAATACCATTTGTATGGATGATAAATACATTGGTATGGAAAATAGTGCTAATGCTTTATCGATTAGTGTGATGAGTCATAAAATAGGAGTGCACCTTTTGTCTACTTGGCTTAGTAATTCTAATAAAAGAAGATGGAAGATACATACAAGGCTTGTGGAAGCTTGTGGAGGAGTGTGAAAGGATGCATAATAGAGAAGAAACCTTCTAGAAGTCCCATGTGAATTATGAAGACTTTCAACATGTGTACATGAGGGACCTTTGTGTGTGGGCTCAAGGTGGACTTAGATCTTATCTTCCAAGTCAACATTTCTTGATTAAAGAAATCAAGGGACACATGTCAAATGTAGCTAAGAAGGATAATTGATGGTGACATCCTGATTTATGTAGTCCTAGATTGAAGGCTTCTACTATTGACAGTTATAATTTATAAAAGCATGGTGAGAAAGCTTCTAAGGAGGGAAAAAGTGCCCCGACGGT
>Ga0139315_10055_pt1 | contig 12148 bp, 10 predicted proteins | sample In3P11_FD_99380 | JGI IMG/M metagenome (GOLD analysis project Ga0139315, IMG submission 99380) | reverse complement strand
TTCCTCTCCGAACATTCAACAGCTAGGAGAAAACCGTCTGGGGATGGAAGGCCTGGTCCGAAACCTTCTGGATGTATGTATAAACCTTGTCCAACTGCCCTGGTCTCTGCTTTCCGAACATTTGACGGCTATGTTCAACTTTGAGGATACGCGTGCGTATGGATGACCTCGACCTTGTCGTAACTTCAATTCTTTGTCCAAAGAAAGGTCGGGGGTTCTAAATAAAGCCAATAAGAAGTGTCTCACTCAATAGGATTCCAAAATACTGGCCCCAGAGATATAACTTGAAAGAAGCACGTATATAAAGGCCCATAAACAAAAAAGTATTAATCCAGTAAGTGTGTGTTATTTCCAAGCCTGTCCCGTAGAATATATAAGTTTTGTAAGTGAGAAAGTAAATAAGAGGTGGTGAACACGACAGGTGGATAGGAAGGATCGTGGCACTTAAGTAATGCAAATAGGCTGCTGAAGAAAGGGACGGAGTCACTCACTATTCAGATGGCGGCCTGTTGTTCTTCAAGTTCCTCTTCAATTTACTTATTGGGTGGGGGGGCTTATGGTCGAGCCCCCTAAAGGGTGATGGCGGCCTTAACAGTCGAGCCTGCTTGCGCATCCTTATCAGTCGAGCCCCTGTCGGACCTCTCTTTTGGGGCCCCTCCCCCTTCTTTGGTCGGGAGCCGCCATCGTTCGTAACCTCTCCTCGACCTCGTAACCTCGGCCGAGTCCCTCGACCTCGTAACCTCAGTCGAGTCCCTCACTTCTTTGGGGAAGGTGAGCGATAAATCCCTCACCATATTCATAGTGAGTGACCCCTAAATAATATAGGGCCCTCCGGACCTCACCTTTTGAGGGAAGGTGAGCAATAAATCCCTCACCATATTCATAGTGAGTGACTCCGTCCCTTCGGGCCTGTTGTCGAGAGTTCGGCAGGCTCACCCTCGACCTCGTAACCTCAGTCGAGTCCCTCCGGACCTCTATTTTTGAGGAAATAGAGAGATAAATCGATGGCGGCCTTTGTCGAGAGTTCGGCAGGCTCATGGGGTGCTTATTTGGTGAGGGCCCAAAAGAGAGTTGTTCGTCTGATGCTTTGTCGAGAGTTCGGCAAGCTCACCCTCACACGTTACCTCTCCTCGACCTCCTCGGCCGAGTCGATGGCGGATTTGAATAAAATAGAGAGAGAAATCCCTCACCATATGAATAGTGAGTGACCCCTAAATAATATAGGGCCCTTCGGGCCTTTTAGTCGAGAGTTCGTCCCTCACCCTCACCCTACCGGGCCTCTCCTCGACCTCCTCGGCCGAGTCGATGGCGGCCTTGTGTTCTTCGCGTTGATGGCGGGGGCCCCTCCCCCTTCTTTGGTCGGGAGCCGCCATCGTTCGTAACCTCTCCTGTTGTCGAGAGTTCGGCAGGCTCATGGGGTGCTTATTTGGTGAGGGCCCAAAAGAGAGTTGTTCGTCTGATGCTTTGTCGAGAGTTCGGCAAGCTCACCCTCACACGTTACCTCTCCTCGACCTCCTCGGCCGAGTCGATGGCGGATTTGAATAAAATAGAGAGAGAAATCCCTCACCATATGAATAGTGAGTGACCCCTAAATAATATAGGGCCCTTCGGGCCTTTTAGTCGAGAGTTCGTCCCTCACCCTCACCCTACCGGGCCTCTCCTCGACCTCCTCGGCCGAGTCGATGGCGGCCTTGTGTTCTTCGCGTTGATGGCGGGGGCCCCTCCCCCTTCTTTGGTCGGGAGCCGCCATCGTTCGTAACCTCTCCTGTTGTCGAGAGTTCGGCAGGCTCATGGGGTGCTTATTTGGTGAGGGCCCAAAAGAGAGTTGTTCGTCTGATGCTTTGTCGAGAGTTCGGCAAGCTCACCCTCACACGTTACCTCTCCTCGACCTCCTCGGCCGAGTCCCTTCGGGCCTTTAGTCGAGAGTTCGGCAGGCTCACCCTCACCCTAACGGGCCTTTTGTCGAGCAAGCCCCTACCGGTCCTTGCCCGATGCGGACAAGCGACTACGTACCTTTAGCACACACTTATTCTGCGGGCAAATCTTATATATATATATAAAGAGGTAATCATGCAAGGATTCCGAGGACTATGGAAGGATCTTTACCTTTCTATTGATATCTTCGATTAATCTGAATCATATGAGGCGAATCCTACCAATTCAGATACTATAGAGAATTAACACTGCCTTTACTTCTTTAGTGCTTACCCTCTTATGACACCAAAAGAAGAATTGCTTATCGGACTCTTTCTAACTAGTCAATGGCTTGGCATTTCGCTATCACACATCCCACCTTGTAGACCCGGCCCCGCGAAGGATAGCTAACTGGCTTGTTGGATGTATTTCTATATTTAATAAGAGTGCTGGATCTATTGCATAACCAACTGAAGAATCAATAGCTAAGTATGGTAGGTCTACTCCTGGGTATGGATATGCAGCTGCTCGTGCATCTTTCACACAAGAAACCACTGACTGATGAAACCACTCAAAGGTGGTGGTGCAGCTGATGCTACTGATGCTTATGGCTTTGCTTCCTTAGCTGATTGCTGGTTATTCCCCTTCCTTCCAACCGTTTAGAGTTGGCCCTTTTGGTTCCTTTTCCGTGTGTTGCTAGGGTTAATACCGGTGGATCATTGGGCCAATACCTTATTACCCTACGGACCCCAGTTTGATTCGTTGTTCGTTCTGCACTGCTCATTGAATCGCTCTTAATATTATGAAAATGGATAGCAGCTGATTCTATGATGCATCGTCATGTAGCAAGTTAGCACAATTCCTATAGACGATAACGAAGTAATGAATTACCGAGGGCAATAAATTGACCAAAGTAAGGGTATGCCACAGTGTGCCATCCTAGGTCACCCGGCCTTCACCAATTTATGATGATTTATCCACGAAATATCGTCTAATTCAGAGAATTGCCACATACCCTGCTGGGATATACCGGAAAATTTCATAATGTGCCCACTGGTTCTACCAGCTCTAGGGTCAAGAAACAAGCCAACAATTACACTACAGAGTCTATGAATTCTAAAACCAAACTCCCGCTTAGAACAGTGAGCTATAAGTAAGTAATGCAGGTCAATTCGGATGGAAAGTACATTCACGTAATTGACCAAGTAGCTCACATCACTAATTTGATGAAGCAGAAAAGCAAATAGCAATTGATTCCGCTACATTTAAGCCAGAGGGGCACTTAGCTGTATACCAGCCAGCAAAGGTCCTCGTGTAGAGTGGACTATAGTAGGATTACAGGTGGGCTACCAAAGGTGTCTATGGGCGCGCTGTTACTATAAGAATATAATGGAGCCAATCCCAACCTTCATCAATCGAGATGCCTGAACCCTTGTCTTTATCTATTGCCAAGCTAGTGAAGTCTAGGATTGACAAAGAAAAGTAAGTTCCTAGAGCAACTCAACCTAGATCCTGGTAGAGAACCCATTCCAGGGCCATATCCCGTAGCTTCCCTTCATGTGGTTTCAGGCCCATATCCACTTATAGTACCGTCATTATGCCTATGCTCCCCGAGCTTTTCTGCCTAACCAAAGTCAAGTGCGTCTATCATAGCTGCTTCAATGCCAACTGGATCATTCAATGTCTCTGCCTTCGCTGATGGGTTTAACAAATTATAGCTTGTATAGATTTGGAAAAGAAATCACAATCACAAGTAAAGCATCGATTCCAAGTAGAGTCAAACCATCCAAAAGAAACTAGCGCAGCCGGATCAGGTGTTCAAAACCAAAAAAAGAACTGGAGGGGCTAGTTACCAACGACCGGGAAGAAGTGGATGAATGCATGGAGTAAAACCTACTGCCATCTATTTATACTTTAATACATTGATGCAAAAAACAAATTACACCATTAGCTAATAGGCATCCACTACACCCCACGGAAACACACAGATGCATCATGAAAGAGCGCTACACCTACCATACAATCAAAGGTGCGTAGCCCCTATAACGTCCTGTCGTCCATCCATCCATCTATCCATTATGAAATGAGTTGGCAGCTCGCTCATATGAAAGGTCGGCTCTCGATCATATCCGCTCGATCAATTAGTTGCTGGGTCTCGCTCATATGAAAGTGCTCGGTCATCGACTTGCTCACGATTTCGGCTCGATCCACTATGAAAGTTCATGATAACCGGAACATCTTATCTCGCCTACTAATAGGTGTCTCGTTCATATGATCAAGTTCTCGAAAAACTGCTACCGAGCCCTTGCCTACTTCTAAACCCCTGTGGAGGCTCGTTCCGCGAGGCTGCACTTCAAGGCGGCCTACCAGACCACAAGACTAGACGCATTCATTAGCAACTACTATCATGAAGACGCTATAAGCTTCCTCGCTTGGCTTGCTTGGTGCTTTCTTGCCTACCTTACTCTATGGCTTCTTTCATCCCGGATCAGAACCACTCGTAATTCCGTGCTTGCTTTCTTGCCTACTTCACTACTCGCTATCAGTTCTTTCTTTCCGTACGGACTACTGACAACTATAAGTGCTTAGCTTTCAGTCTGATAGTAGTATGCCTTATTCCTCCTTCTGCATTCGCTCATAAGAGTCCTTGCTAGCTGCAAGAAGTTACCCTCATACGATATAAGAATAAGGTTATTAGATGAAGGATGGAAGACCGATCTGTGGGATGAGAGAAAGAATACGGATAAGTGACTCGCTTGAGTAAGACAAGCATACCTCGTATGGGCTCGAGTACGAGCTGACGTCTTTGGAGAGTAGGGCGCAACTACGGAATAGGAATCCCGTTTCAATAAAGAAGGAGCGGTGACTCAGACTTCTTGGTCATGAAAGAGAAGGGAAAACCCTGACCATGAGGTGGCCTGCCAAGCCCGGGACCGTCTATAGAGCCAGGGTTAGAGATATGGGTTCATGAAAGAGAAGGGCGAAGATGCATAATCTTGATAAGGTATCCTTCTTGGTCATTAAGAGGTGTCCTGCGGAGCTAACCACTGAGTGGAAGGAGGAACCCGATCTACACCTGCAGGTCATATATTGATAGCGGCAGTAGACCTACCCTCTTTCATAAGCTAAGGTAAGGATGCTGCACCTTCCTATGAAGATAGGTCACCCTAAACTCAATCATTGTCGTCATTTTATTCACCTGCATGACTCGTTGTTTCATCCTTAGGTCATGTTCTTTCACTCTTCGACAGTGCTCTTTAATTGCTTTCTATAGGCAGGCATATGCTGCACCCTTAAATATCTAATTTGCTCTTATTATACTTAGCATTCTCCTAAAGAGACTTCCTATACTAAAAAGAGAAAGAATAGCAAGTAGTTCATTCACTATAAAGAACAACAATAATACCCCTGAGTATTATCATTATAATAGCATCAACTCAACCCATAATGACATCTTCTAGCTACCAATTATTACATCTCAAGACATAGAATACATCTATAGGCAGCAAATATCAAAAGGCAGCAAATATAAAAACACCATACCATTAGGATAGGATTTCTTTTTAGATTAGGTATGTATGTTTAGGGATTAAGATTGATAAATCGATTATTCCGGAGAAAGAATTGGTGGTGCGAAATTAAGCAGGCTTATTTAGCAGGAGGCTACACCAGGGCTATGAAGCTGAAATGTTCCCCTAATTCCGATGCTCTTGTGGTGGTGTAGAGCTTTTGTAGCCGCCGTAACTTGGTGTTGTTATCGGTAACGTGCACATCTTTACGCTTCCCCTGCTGCTGGCCAAGTAATCTAGAGGGAGAGAACCCTTTGCTCATTGGGAGGTGACCCCATTATTCATGGTGCTGCGGGCTCATAGGGCTACGTAATTGTTGTTAGAGATCCTTCTTGATTTGGTTGTTCCTAAGTCTACTAGTCTGCTGAGATCCATCTTTCTTTATTTGTAATACATAGTTCTAAGTTGGTGGAGTGTAAGACATAGTTGTTGGTTGGAGTGCTTAGTAAGACATAGTTTGAGGTTAGAGTATCTCTAAGTCTGAGGTGATCATAAATAGATTGTCGTCTGCTACTGAGGTATGGTCTGTTGTATTCAGGTGGAGTTATTGCTGATTGGGCTTTTGAGTTTTCAGGAGGTCGTAGTGGGGAGGAGAGAGGCTTTCCTAGGGTTTAGTTTTGGCAAGGTGATCTATCTATCTGGGTGCTAGCTCTCAATCAGAATTCTATTCCTACTCCTCCTTTTTTTCATCCTATTCTTTTTTCCTACTCAATTTACTTATTGGGTGGGGGGGCCTCGGGGATTGGGGTGGGTGGGTAAATAGTTTAGCGTGGATCAATTTTGTAGCTGTTACATAAAGATCGGACCAGCGAATCTCTCTCTCTTATACATTTGGTTGTAATGGACCTCACACAGAGGCATTCTTTTGGGTGGAAACATCACCAAGAGCAAAGGTAGGGGTAGGAGCCGTACAGAAGTTGGGATGCACGGTAGATATGTTACAGGGGAGCGGGAGGCAGCACAATAAAGCTAAAACCTCCTCGTGGGCGTGAGACAGGCGGAGATCGCGCGTAACGCACTGATTTCTGAGAGATAACGATTGGGGTTATATACGCGATTAATGCTGGCTAGTTTGGTCAATTAGATTGGGATCGCGGTTGAAAAGTTTGTCAAGAGATGGGACGAAATGGTTGAAAAGGACGGAAAGAACAGGGAGACAAGGACGGGAGGGGCGGGTAGATAAGAGGTAAACTACAACATAAAGGCAGGTAACTGTAGGCCAGGAACGCAGGGGCAAAAACTACTACGAGAAGGAGAACTAGAGGCTTACCTAATCTATTAACTGGCTCTGCCTTTCCTCCTGCTGTTGAATAGGCCTCTACCTTATATAAATCTTCATTTGGTCATGTGCTCGCCCCCTTCCCTTCTTACTTTTGTCCATTTCACTTCATAACCGGAAGAATTACGCGATCTTACCCTAATTTTCAAGGACCCGACATGGGGGCTCGACTGATAAGGACCCTTTAGGGGGCTCGACCATAAGCCCCCCCCACCCAATAAGTAAATTGAAGAGGAATATTCCGGTAATAAGAATTCTGCCCCGGCGATCGTGGGATATGATCAATTAGATTATGCGCACATCAATTTATTGCCCCTGAATCGAAGCGTAGTAGGGGAGACCCATTACCAGAGATCACAATTTAGTTGTGGCCATCATTTTGCAGGTGGTCCCTTTCACTTTAGACTTTACCGTAGCATGATGGACGGGTCCGTAGTATCCATTTTTTGGGGGCAAGTTCGGATAAGGAAAAACCAAACTCGTAAAGCGATTCCCCCCGACCCTGTAAGAATTACCTATACACGCATCATAGTAATGATACTAGCAATGATATGAGTCAAGAATCCAATACATTGAAGCATGCAGGCTAATTGCTACCAAGACCGATGAACTCATCCATGAACGATGAGAAGCCACTGCGCCCGATGAGCTATGGGACAAGCATTCCTACCAGTTCCCATTTGGGAGTAAGTATCCACCGGAAACAGATCGAGCAGCAATCTCAGACCCATATGCAGAGGCAAAAGCAGGAGTCTCAGGAAGATAAGCTAGTTTTAGTCCAAGTGAATTAGAAAAGACATTAACGAGCAGATCGAGATGCCCCAACCTCTGCAATTGGCTATGCTGCGAGTTTCATTCAGTAGCATCACCAGCATAGGTAGGGTAGGGTAGGGAGGTGGATATAAACTCCGAGAGTGAATTGAGTATGAACTCCGATAGGGAGTGAGTCCAATTTCAGAGAGTCAAGTTGTTCTTAATTCCGAGAGTAAAGTGGGAAAGAACTCCGAGAGGGAAGAGGTGCTTATTAAGATCTACAATTGGGTCTAAAGCCCGGTAAGGAAGTGGGCAAATTGTAGAGTGGATTGGTGGCATATGGGGATGGCAAATTCCCCTAATAAACCATGTGGGGTGGTAATTGAAGTAATAAAGGGTAGATAAGAGGTAAACTACAACATAAAGGCAGGTAACTGTAGGCCAGGAACGCAGGGGCAAAAACTACTACGAGAAGGAGAACTAGAGGCTTACCTAATCTATTAACTGGCTCTGCCTTTCCTCCTGCTGTTGAATAGGCCTCTACCTTATATAAATCTTCATTTGGTCATGTGCTCGCCCCCTTCCCTTCTTACTTTTGTCCATTTCACTTCATAACCGGAAGAATTACGCGATCTTACCCTAATTTTCAAGGACCCGACATGGGGGCTCGACTGATAAGGACCCTTTAGGGGGCTCGACCATAAGCCCCCCCCACCCAATAAGTAAATTGAAGAGGAATATTCCGGTAATAAGAATTCTGCCCCGGCGATCGTGGGATATGATCAATTAGATTATGCGCACATCAATTTATTGCCCCTGAATCGAAGCGTAGTAGGGGAGACCCATTACCAGAGATCACAATTTAGTTGTGGCCATCATTTTGCAGGTGGTCCCTTTCACTTTAGACTTTACCGTAGCATGATGGACGGGTCCGTAGTATCCATTTTTTGGGGGCAAGTTCGGATAAGGAAAAACCAAACTCGTAAAGCGATTCCCCCCGACCCTGTAAGAATTACCTATACACGCATCATAGTAATGATACTAGCAATGATATGAGTCAAGAATCCAATACATTGAAGCATGCAGGCTAATTGCTACCAAGACCGATGAACTCATCCATGAACGATGAGAAGCCACTGCGCCCGATGAGCTATGGGACAAGCATTCCTACCAGTTCCCATTTGGGAGTAAGTATCCACCGGAAACAGATCGAGCAGCAATCTCAGACCCATATGCAGAGGCAAAAGCAGGAGTCTCAGGAAGATAAGCTAGTTTTAGTCCAAGTGAATTAGAAAAGACATTAACGAGCAGATCGAGATGCCCCAACCTCTGCAATTGGCTATGCTGCGAGTTTCATTCAGTAGCATCACCAGCATAGGTAGGGTAGGGTAGGGAGGTGGATATAAACTCCGAGAGTGAATTGAGTATGAACTCCGATAGGGAGTGAGTCCAATTTCAGAGAGTCAAGTTGTTCTTAATTCCGAGAGTAAAGTGGGAAAGAACTCCGAGAGGGAAGAGGTGCTTATTAAGATCTACAATTGGGTCTAAAGCCCGGTAAGGAAGTGGGCAAATTGTAGAGTGGATTGGTGGCATATGGGGATGGCAAATTCCCCTAATAAACCATGTGGGGTGGTAATTGAAGTAATAAAGGGTGGCGTATGAGGACGGGTTGTTGCTGGCTGGTCTTACTCGCTGGGATGGCTAATGAAGAAGGGGGAGGTGGCCGGGGATGGTAATTTCTACTTCATGAACCTGGCCTATCGGGATGGTAGATTCTACGCCAAACAGTGGTAATTTCAAGAGTGAAAAGGTAGCTATTTCAGTGACCCTTCAAAGAGCGAGCAGGTTAGGTCCGGTCAGGTGCGAGGGTAGGTAGGCTCATTATAGAAGAAAGCCAGGCAATAGAGATGGGGAAGAAAGCTAGGTTTCCTTTTTGTTCGCTGCATAATAAGGAGTTTGCTTTCCAGGGCAGATTCCAATTAGCATATTTGATTATGCCGAAACCAGTCCCAATGCTGTCCATACCCACCAATACAGTCGAGGGCCCAAGACATGGGGAATTTATACCGAGGGGAGACAATACGAGGGCAGTCCTATGCTTACCGAGAGCTGGCATGCATACCGAGGGATAATGCCCCTTACTTTACGTTCGTGAAATACGAAGTAGTAGTGCGTAATGACATATATATATATAATGAGATCTCTATTTTATTGTATACGATATTATGAACGTATTGACTCTACTGATTTCGGTAACTAGATATAATAAAGAGAAAACATATTGCTCAGTAAGGTGCTCCGCTATAGAGAAAGAGTGCCGGGCCAACCATAGCGTAAACCCGCCCGGAACAAAACTACAGGTAACACGCCCGCTATTTGGCTAGGTAGGAAAGTCTTGTTCTTCACCCGGCCACACACTGGAATATTTCCTTGGCCCCCTATACTATATATATATGCTATTGATCCTGCAATCTCTCTCTTTTTCTACCTGGATTATTAGACAGTATTCAGCCTCTTGAAGGAGCATATTTAGGTACTTAGACTTATGTTATATAGATGTAGACAGTTACATATTTGATGAAATTGAAAGAAGTTCATTTTCTGTACACCTTTTTGATTTTTGTTGGGGCATGTAGTATGTAAGGAATATTTGTTGGTAGATCAAGCCAAGATAGCAGTTATAGTGGACTTACCTCCTCCCACTTCTATGAAAATGCTACACGTGACACTGGGGCATATTGGGTATTACTAGAAATTCATAAGGAACTATGCTAGAATCACCACACCATTAGAGAAGCTGCTCAAGAGGGATGCTCGGACACCAGACTTTCAAAAAGATTTTGATACATTGAAGGAGAAGTTAGTGACTGCAACTATTTTTATATTCCTAGATTGGCCCCAGCTCATTCTTCCTCCTAACCTCTACCATGATATTATCAGACACCATTCGAAGTTGGGCAGGGGACAGATCAAAAGGCTAGTCCTCATTCAAGAATACTTCCTCCTCTTTCATTTATTCCTCCTCTCCCATCATTCCCCATTATTATATAGACAAACCTCAGCAACGAATTCGTTGGATTTGCTCCAGAAATGCCCATTATTCTTAAGATGGGAGGGCCTTCTTCTTCTTTCATCTCGGAATTAAGGCTTCGCCCTCTATGAAATGCTTTATTAGGGGGTGGAGAGAAAGATTTCACGGACGGAGGAAATGGTTGGTTTATCACTCACTGGATCAGGGGAAAGGGAAAGGATTTATACTTCTTCTGGAGGGGCCCGGGGAAGGGAAAAACGAGTGTTTTAGTTATATAGTCTATTTCTTTATTGAGAGTGCGACAAATAGTTGGTTCCCATTTCTCGTTGCACAGGCCCCTCTTATGAAAAACATTTCAACCGCCTACTCGAAGAAATCCGGAACGACTCAATCTGCTGCTCTGCAGAGCCCCGTAACATCCCGGCCTCCCTATAGTGGTGACTTGCTAAAGTGAAAGTGAGGTGTCAACTCCAGAGAAGTTGATCAATTGAATTCATGGAGATTGTTCCGGAAACGAGATATGGTATAGATGCGTGCACGCCGCGAGGAAGAGTAACAAATTCTACAGTAGATCCAGTAGCAGCAGAACTCTTCATTGGAGATACAGGTCCAGTTCACCGAGATGATGAACAACCATGACCCGGATGCTTGAGCTGCGGTTCAATACATGGTTTTCCCCATAGAAAGAAATAGCGCTTCCACACTATATATTAGTGCCTATCCGATTCATCACTATTCAATAACCAGGCGGGCACCAACCTTACCACCTGTGGGCTTCGTTCACTGGGAGCGAGACTCCATTTACTTAGGAAATTGACAGGTTATGGCCGATAATCACCCGAGACTATTGAACCGAAGGAATTGACCAGGTTATGATAGCGAGTAGATTCATCATAGGCATGATAGGTAGAAACAAAAACAAAGGTGGAGGTAGTAGTGTAACCATGTAAAGATGAAGTTCCAGATGATACAGAGGCAAAGGCTGCACCTCGCCTAGTGTACCTTCCATATCGAAACCCTAAAGCGGGGAGGGTAGCATGGCTAACAATAGTAGAGGTGGAGACAGGAGAAGCTAGGGTGGAGGCACCGTGGTTGCATTTGACCGAGTGGTTGACCTTAAATCAGAGGCGAAGGGAGCAAAGAGAGCATTGGTTTTGATTCAATCTCCACCGCAGCGACAGGACCAGGTTCAGGTTATACGGATCCAGAGCTACCAGCATCATATTGAGATCCCTTGCCATTAGTTTGACCGCGTAGCAGAACCGGTCCTAAACCCTGAATAATTACTGTTTGCTTTGCTCACATCGCATTCGTGGGCTTAATAACGAAGCTAGGCAACTACGGGCAGTGAAAGTTTGATCAGCAGCATCTGAGCCAGGTACATATCTAGATGCGGAGTCTGCATCCCCGCCAGTTCTACTATTGCACTTAATATCTAACATACTATGCCATGTCTGGTGCTTCTAAGATAAGGTCTTCATGGGTTGTTGGGCATTCATATCCTGATGAAGCGGTAAAGAAAGTCAAGAGTAAGGCCGAATGATCAATATATCAGAAAGGGAAGGAAGGAGACGAGGAATAAATGAAAGAGGAGGAAGTATT
>Ga0139315_10054_pt1 | contig 12158 bp, 11 predicted proteins | sample In3P11_FD_99380 | JGI IMG/M metagenome (GOLD analysis project Ga0139315, IMG submission 99380) | reverse complement strand
GATGGTGGTGAGGATGAATCCCGAGGGCTCGTTGCTGCCCGGCATGATGAACTTGGCAATGACGCCGGCAATGAATCCGATGATGATCGTCCAGATGATGCCCACGGCCTTCTCCCTCTCATCGACGCGGCTTCGCCGCGGAAAACAATAAGGTCATGACAACTCCGACGCCGGTGGGCGCCGGAGGACATCCGAACCACGCTGCGGCCGCGACGAAAGCGGCGGCCGCGCCCCGCGCTCCCTCAGGCGCGCGCGTCGTCCGGCTCGGGAAGCCGGCCCTGCGGCGTGTATTTGTCGACGGCATCCGGCACCTCGCGGCACAGCCGCGCGAGCAGCTCCTTGCGGTCCAGCCCGGTCTGCCGGGACAGGGTATCCAGCACGTCGGCGCCGATCGCCTTCTCCATGCCCTCGGTCGTGCACGGCTTGTTGGGCCCGGTCTGAACCCAGGAATCCGCCGTCTCGGCCTGGCCGCTCTTGGTGAACCGGTCGATGAGCTCCCCGAGCCCGCCGCTCAGGACGGTGCCCGCGCTGGCCCCGCCAGCCCCGGCCCCCAGCTTCCCGAGCAGTCCGCCCAGCCCCCCTTCCTGCCCGGCCGATGCCGAGCCACCGGGGAGTCTCTGGGCATCGGGGGGCGAGCCGCCCTGCCCGACCCCCTTCAGCATCTCGGCGATCTTGTCCCTGTTCTGGTAACCCGCAATGGCGAGCAGGCCCAGCAACGCAGTCATGGACGGCAATCCGCGACTCATCGGCTCACTCCTCTCCCGGTGATCAGAAGGAACGGCATACCGCCGGGAAAGTTCCTTAGGACGCTGAGGTGCGATGGGCAGATTGCGCAGAGCATTGGAGCTTCGACTTCAGCCCGCAGCGATGCTCAAAATGGAAAGGCAACTACGAGAAAATCCTCCGGCCCGATACCCACGATCGCTTCGCCGAGCTCGCGGTCAGCGCCTACGATGTCATTCTCGAATCTGCCCGCAGCGCGCCCGCCCAATCGCACTCTGGGCATCCACCGCCATCCTCGGGGGCCTCCCGTCGCTTGGCATGAACGTCGAGCTGGTCTCCCGCGTGGAGCGAGTGGCAGCGATGATGGGCTTGCTGCCCGCGGAGACGCTTCTTCCCCCGTGCGCGTACGATATTGGCGCCGAGCCTCATTGATTTTCACGCGGGTCTACAATGTGATACGCGATTGATTCTTGCCACGCCTTCCAGCCACTTCCAACACCACATCACATGGCGGTGGATACAAAGACTCGCATCGGAGGCTCCGCCTATCACAAAGATTGCACGAACGGCGCGATCATGGCGTATCGTCGTGGCGGCCACAGATGCTGGCATGCCCGTCGTGCGAAACCATTTTTCACCACCCACACTCTGCGTCTTCAATGCCTGACCAAATTCCAGCCAATTGGACGAGCGTCTCGCTCGGCGAAGTCACTCGACCCTCTCGTGAGCGGGCAATCCCTCAAGACTGGCCAGAGCTGCCATTTGTCGGACTAGAGCATATTGAACCGCATTCCATGCGGCTAATCGAGCATGCCTATGGACGAGACGTAAGAAGCTCCTGCTACAAGTTCTCAACAGGCGACGTTCTGTACGGTAGAATGCGTCCATACCTCAACAAGGTATGGGTCGCTGAATTCGACGGCCTTTGCTCGGGAGAAATCATCGTTCTTCCGCATCGAACCGGTTTAGACAGTCGCTTCTTAGCGGCAAGATTGTCAGCCCCCGATTTCGTAGCTTTCGCAAGTCAGAACGTTAGCGGCGAGCGACCTCGTGTCGACTTCAAAAAGCTGTCCAGCTTCAACTTTTTATTGCCGCCCACCGCCGAACAAACCCGTCTTGTCGAAAAGCTCACCACCACTCTTTCCAAGCTCCGCTCGGCAGAACAGGCCGCGACGAGAGGCCTGGAGCGGGTCGGCCACTATCGAACATCAATCTTAAAGTCCGCATTTACTGGCGATCTTTCAAAAGCTTGGCGCGATTCGCATCAGGAGAACATCGCACCCATTCTCGGCGATCTTCTGGCGCGCCGGCGAGAGTGCGCGCCTAGTTCCGCGAAATACTTAGAACCTGTTCGGCCAAAAGTTCGCGACATGCCCGCAATTCCTCCGGCCTGGGCATGGGCCTCGGCTGAGGCATTGACCGATCCAAGGAGACCAATCACTTATGGCATCATCAAACTCGGCCCCGAAACTCCAACCGGCATCCCTACACTTCGATCAAGCGACATTCGCCATTTGCGGCTTGACCTTGCTGGCGTCAAGCGTGTCTCGCGCAAGATTGCCAATCGCTACTCGCGCACCCTTCTAAATGGCGGCGAGGTGCTCGTGACAGTTCGCGGTTCATTGGGCGGAGTAATCTGCGCACCCCAGCTGTGTCGAGGCTACAACGTCTCCCGCGAAGTCGCCATGATTGCTCCGCTCGATCCAAATATGGCCGAGATCATTGCGATCTTTATCGGCTCGGACTATCTTCAAAGGTGGATGTCCAATCGAACACGCGGCATCGCCTATACCGGCATTAATATTTCCACCCTGCGCGAAATGCCGCTTCCTGTCCCACCTCCACAAGAATGGACTGCGATTATTGAGACCGTGCGCAGTCGCCTGTCCGCCGCAGACAAGCTCACCGCGGCGATTAAAATTCAGATCGAGCGCTCTCAATCGGCTCGGATGACCATCCTCGCCGACGCCTTCGCAGGCAAACTGTCCCAAACACATCCTTTGGACGAGCCCGCTGACGCGCTTGTACAGCGATTAAGAGACCAACCGCTTATCAACAAGCGAGCTCCGCGCCCAATCAATCGACGACGACCGAAGGTAGAGCACATGGCTCAAAACCTCTCAAATCCAGCCTTCGGCACCGAGCATCTTCGGGCTGCGTGGGCGCGAACTAATCAGAAAGCCGACGCACTTCCTTTATTTGGAGCCACCGGGCTGCACCCGAATCAGGTGGCGTCGTTCTATGAGGCACTACGCGGAGCACCAGAGATTCTGAATGCGTTCAAGGACCTCAGAGTTTCCCGCCCACGCCGCCAAGCGATCGCACACACAAAATCAAGCACGAGTGAAGGACGGTTCCGACTAGTTAAATTATGGGTTAGAGATTTCAAGAACCTCCACGACTACAACATAGACTTCGATCCATCGCAGGGACTCGATGTGGTGCTGGGCTGGAACGGCACCGGAAAATCGAATCTATTCGAGATCCTTGTCATCATTTTCCGGGACCTGCATGATTGGATCGAGAGAAATCGGTGGCCCGAACAAGAATTGAGTGACTTCACGCTCACGTATGAAATTAATGACTTAATTATTGATATTGAATGGAACTCCGCGAAATCAAAAAGGCCAGAGGTAAGAGTGGCGCCAATAGGAACAGGCGCGCTTTCTGAATCGGATTGGTCTGCCGTTAAACGCGAAGAGCTCCCTCTGCCGAGATTTGTATTTGGGTACTACTCTGGCCCGACAAATCGCATGGCTGAACATTTCCTTCCCATGAAACAAGGGCACTATGATCGTTTGCGCAACGCAAAGGCTGACGACGCCGAGACCCTGGCGCGTTTACTCGAGCAACGCCGCTTCTTTTGCGCCGAAACCCATCACGCCAAGTATGTGCTGTTAGGGTTCTCCTATAAGGAGGACGCCAAGATTACCCAGTTTCTAGAATCGAAGCTCCGGATTGTCGGGTTTGAGTCCGCTCTTTTCGTAATCCGCAAGCCAGCTTGGGCCAAGCCCGGCTCAAAGCCCGACGACTTCTGGGGTGCCACCGGCATCATGCGAAGAGTTATGGAACGTCTTCGGCGATTTGCTGTGGCGCCGATGGTCCTGGAACAAAGGGTCAGTTATGGATACCGCTCAACCACGGAAGATCACTATTATTTCTTCTTACCCGATTTGGCGAGCCTTCATTCGTTTGCCGCTGAGTATCCCGATGCACGAACATTTTTCCTTGCTCTAGAAAGCACCGACTTCTCAGAGCTTATTCACGATGTCGCCATTCAAGTTCGGGTCAAGTCATCTCATACGAACGAGGTCGCAATTACCTTTCACCAGATGAGTGAAGGAGAACAGCAACTACTGATGGTGCTTGGCTTGATGCGCTTTACCAAGTCACACCAATCATTAGTATTGCTCGATGAGCCAGACACTCATCTCAACCCACACTGGAGCGTAGACTATTTAAAGGATCTAGCCGCCGTCATGAACGACGGGCTGGACACTACCAATGAGCAACAGACAAGCCAAATACTAATGGCCACACACGATCCGTTAGTTATCGCCAGTCTCGTTAAAGAACAAATTCACCTTTTGAAGCGCGATCCAAGCACCCAAGCGTGTCGCGCAGAGACACCGGATTCTGATCCCAAAGGATTGGGATTTACCGGAATTCTTACGAGCGACATGTTCGGATTTCGAAGCGATCTCGACCCGGAAACGTTGGCAGACCTGGACAATCGCGTCCGGCTCATAGCCAGAGAGAAGAGTTTAAGCCCTGTCGATCGGGCAGATTTGGAGGCAATCGATAAACGACTAGCGCGTAGGGGTTTTTCGAAAGCATTTAGCGATCCCTACTATGCTGCGTTTCTTAGAGCCTGGAGCAGGAAGTATGCGGACGCAATGTCGGGAATCCAGTTCCTTACGCCCGAGAAAAGAGATGAGATCGATCGGATTGCCGACGAGATCCTGGCGGAGGCGATTGCCGAAGTTGAGAAGGACGTTGGCAACTGATGCGGTTTGTAGATATAACTGAGCTGGAGTTTCCTGTCGGCTGGCAGGCTCGGGCTGACTCCGCTCTAGCTGAGTTGCGCGCCGAGATTGATGCGGCCGTTGCCGTAACCGCGGCAAGCGGCGGTGACGTAGCCGCGGCTCGAAGAAAGGCCATTTCTGATGGTTTGGCCAAGGCTGCGAGGATGAAGGTCTGGCAAGATCTTGGGCCACATCTTGCGGCACTCATGAAGAGGAAGTGCTGGTATTCGGAGAGCTTAAACCCAACGGCAGATAAGAACGTCGATCATTTCCGCCCGAAGAACAGGGTTGCGGAGGACGCCGCACATGAAGGGTACTGGTGGTTAGCCTTTGACTGGCGGAATTTCAGATACTCAAGCCAATGGTGTAATCAGCGTCGCGTCGACAAGAAGAATGGAAGCTCCGGTGGCAAGCTAGATCACTTTCCTCTTGCGCCTAGTTCGACACGTGCATTCGCCGAAGGCGACGATTTGGATTGCGAGGATCCAGCATTACTCGATCCGATCGACCCTGACGACTGGAAGCTTTTGACGTTTCGGCCTGACGGCCATCCGACCCCCTCCAAACCGGCGGGTAGTGCCGACCACGAACGCGCCGAATCATCGATAAGAATTTATCATTTGCATTGCAAAGAGTTAGTGGACGACAGACGAATTGTATTTGGAAGAATTCAACGGCTAGTTCAGGGTCTTGAGCGCCTTCGCCCTAAAATTGACGACCCAAAAATTCGCGCCGTTTACAAGAGTCATCAAGTCGAATTACTGAAGGCCGTTCGCCCTGATTCTGAGTATTCGGCGGCAGCGCTTGCATACACGCGAGCTGAAATTTATACGCTCAGCAAAGGCCATCAGGTGAGGCGAGATTGGCTCGCTGAAATGTTGTACTGAATCACTATGCCCGCGAGCACTGTGTCATCGGCTCTTGTCCAACGAGTCTGGAACTATGCCCATGTCCTCAAAGACGATGGCATGGCGTTCATGGACTACACTGAGCAGATTACCTATTTGCTCTTTCTAAAGATGATGTGGGAGAGACGCGGTGAAATGAACGCCCCTATCCCTGCACGCTACACTTGGGGTGCTCTCACGAAACTAACCGAGAACCGACAGCTTCTGGATCGGTACCATCAAGGTCTGCGGAGGCTCAGTGAGCTGCCGGGCTTGATTGGATTGATTTATGCCAAGCCGCAAAGCAAGATAAATGATCCGGCCAAGCTTCGGCGTTTGATGGAGTTGATCAATGCCGAAAACTGGTCATCGCTGGATGTTGATGTCAAGGGCGATGTTTATGAGGGCCTTCTTGCCAGGAACGCAGATGATGTTCGTGGCGGCGCCGGTCAGTACTTCACTCCTCGCCCAGTCATTAGGGCAATTGTCGAGGTAGTGAAGCCAACGCCTTTTACCACTATTGCGGACCCTGCATGTGGCACTGGGGGGTTCTTGCTGGCGGCCTTTGAGTATCTCAGACGCAAGGTCGCGAACGAGAAGGAGATTCAACATCTACGAAATTCAGCTCTGCACGGGACAGATTTGGTACCGAATGTTGCTCGTCTCTGTGCAATGAATCTTTTTCTACACGGCATAGGCGTTCAATCGAAAGAGCCCTTAGTCGCTATTGGTGACAGTTTGGAGATGGCATCAAAGCCGGTAGATTTGGTGCTAACTAATCCGCCATTTGGAAAGAAGAGCAGCTTCACGATTGTCGGGGCCGATGGCCGTAAACAGAAGGAGAAACTCTCCTATGTACGTCCAGATTTTTGGGCTACTACGAGCAATAAGCAGCTCAATTTTGTTCAGCACGTCTACTCGATGTTGAAGAACGATGGGCGAGCAGCCGTCGTTATTCCAGACAACGTCTTGTTCGAAGGTGGTGCTGGGGAGAAGATCAGGCGGGAGCTATTGCGCCGCTGCGATGTCCACACCTTGCTGCGCCTTCCGACAGGCATTTGGTATTCCGCCGGGGTAAAGGCAAATGTGATTTTCTTCGACAAGGAGAGGCAATCGGATGCGCCAGCCACGGGCGCCGTTTGGGTTTACGACCTTCGCTCGGATCAGAAATTTTCGCTGCGGCACAATCAGATCAAAGAGGAGGACCTTCGGGATTTTGTTGCCTGCTATAAGGCAGGCAATCGAGAGACCCGGAAGGAAACCACGCGGTTTAGACGATTCTCGTATGAGTCGATCATATCATCGGACAAGGCGTCACTTGACATCTCGTGGGCTAGTCGAAATTCGACGGAGGGGGAATCTCCAGACGCTATATTTGCGGCGATCGTATCGGATTTGGAGGAGGCTCTCGCCCAGTTTGCGGCAGCGAGTTCGGCATTGAAGCGGAACTGATGTAGAACCGCACCGGATATCCAGACTTGGCACGCGGTTCGATTTTGAGCCCGTGGCGACCCCGGCACACAGCCCAATCAATCGCCGAGATGATCATTTTGCCCTTGCGGCGCGGCTGCTCCGGGCTCGCGGCGGGGCTACATCGAAATCCGATGAGAATTTTCCCTCAATTTACACGTTATTTACGTGCATTACAGAGGCTCAGGGCGGTCGTCACGGGACTAAGGAGCATCCGATGTTGCGTCTCAGCATCGCGATCCTGACCCTAATCGCCGTCGATCACGTCGCTGCCGGTGGACGTTACACGGCCGGCGCGATCGAACTGGCGCGTGCGATCTGGCGCGGGACCGGGGTCGCGTAGAGACAGGTTACGGAGAGTCGTAGCCCGCCCGTCCTTCGAGGCCCGCGCTCCGCGCGGGCACCTCAGGATGAGGGCGGGATTTCGCGGCACGGCTGTTCCCGCCCTGCGGGCGGGCTACGAGCACCCGCGGGTTTCTCAGTCGAGCACGATTCCGGCGGCCTTGCCGACGCGGGCGATCTCCGCGGTCTCCTTGCGGATGCGCTCGATGAGCTCGGCCGCGGACCCGGTGCCGGGATCCGTGCCGACCGCGGCGAGCTTTTCCAGGATCACCGGATCCTTCAGAACCTCCACCACGTCGGCCCCCACCTTCGTGACCACGGCGTCGGGCGTGCCCTTCGGCACGAACAGCGCGGTCCAGACCGCCGCGTCGAACTCCTTGAGCACGCCGGTCTCCCCGACGGTCGGAACGTTCGGCAGCATCTTGGCGCGCGCCGTCGCGGTCACGGCCAGGAGGCGCGCCCGTCCGGAATCGACCAGGGGCGGAACGGCCGACAGCGCGACGAGGCCGACCGGGACCTCGCCCGAAGTCAGCGCGGTGGCCGCGGGAGCACCGCCGCGGTAGGGAACGTGGAGCATGGTCAGGCCGGCCGCGCTGATGAACTGCTGGGTGGCGAGATGCATCGTGCTGCCGACGCCGGCCGACGGGAACGACAGCGATCCCGGCTTGTCCTTCGCCCGCTTGACCAACTCGGCGAGCGAGCCGATGCCGGAGTCCACATTGGCCATCCAGGCATAAGGGGTGGACGTCACCATGGCGATCGGGACGAAGTCCTCGAGCGGGGAGAACCGCGGCTTGGCCGACAGCGCCGGATGGATCACGAGCTCGCCGCTCGAGCTCATGAGCAGGGTGTAGCCGTCGGCCGGCGAGCGCATCACCGACTCCACGCCAATGATGCCGCCGGCGCCGGGACGATTCTCGATCACCACCGACTGCTTCCACCTGGTGGACAGGGCCTGCCCGACGAGCCGGGCGGCGAGATCGGTCACGCCACCGGCCGCGAACGGCACGACAATCCTGACGGGGCGATCCGGATAATCGGCAGCCTGCGCCGGCATCGAGAGCAGTCCCGCCACGACTGCGACGGCCGCGATCAGCTTTTTCATGAGCGTCCCCCTTGCAACGGCAGACGGTCGAGCCTGCGACCGAATCCGGACATGAACCTTCGCTCTTGTCAGAGCATCCATGGCCGGTCAACGCGCGACAGCGGCCAACCGGCCCGTGGTGTCAGGATCAGGACACCATCGTCGTTCCGAATCGTGCGCAGGCCGTGTCGGATCCGGACGGCCCCGTTCGTCCTTGGTGAGAAAGCCACCATGATGGCCAGAACGGAGTTCGCATGATCACCATCACCGCCTTCAAATGGGTGCCGCCCTTCGCGCAAGGAAACGTGCGCGACCACCGCGTGCGCTGGATCCTCGACGAGGTCGGCTGGCCGTACAGGGTGCGGCTGCTCGACGCGGAAGACCAGCGGTCGGCCCCCTACCGATCCCGGCAGCCGTTCGGCCAGGTCCCGATCATGGAGGAGGATGGCCGGCCGCCCCTGTTCGAGACCGGCGCCATCGTGCTCGACGTCGCGACGCGCGCCGGCATGCTGGTGCCGGCGGATGCGGACCAGCGCTCGACGATGCTGAGCTGGTACTTCGCCGCGCTGAATTCGGTCGAGCCGTTCCTGATGAATGTCGCCGAGGTCGAGTTCTTCATGGACGATGAGACCGACAAGGCCCGGCGGCGCCCTGCCGTGCTCGATGCTGCACGAAAACGGCTGGGGGAGCTCGCGCGTGGGCTCGGCGAGCGCCGCTGGCTGGTGGGCGAGGACTTCACGATTGCCGACCTCATGATGTCCTCCGTGCTCAAGATCGCCCGATCGCCGGACCTGCTCGCCGAATTTCCCCCGCTCCGCGCGTATCAGGACCGATGCTTCGATCGCCCGGCGTACCGGAAGGCGATCGCCGACCAGTGCGCAGCGTTCGAACGGCACTCCGCCGAGGACATGAAATTCGGATCCGCGGCCGCATAGCGCGGCGAATGCGGACGGGCGGGTCTGAGACCCGCCCCTCCGAAACCGATGCGGTGCCGCGTCAGCGCACCTGCTCGACCTCGAAGCTTCCCGTCGGCAGGGGGCGCAGCAGCTCCTTTTCCGGCCGGGTCAGGTCGAGCCAGGCCAACCAGTCGGCGGGGTCGAGCACCACCATCTGCCGGTCGTGGATCGGCGCGACGTCCGGGCCGGGCGCCGTGGTGAGAAGTGTGAAGCTCTCCGGTGTGTTGTCGTTCGCGGGGCGCCACAGGCCGGCGAAGCAGAACCAGTCGGCGCCGGTGCGGGTGAACTTCCATTTGGATTTCGGGCTCTTCGTGCCGGTGAATTCGTAGAATTGGGAGGCGGGAACGAGGCAGCGGCGGCTGTCGGCGAAGCGGCGGTTCTCGGAGCGGAAGTTGATGACCGGGGCGCCCTTCGGGCGGCCCGGCGGGAATCCCCAGCGCATCTGCGACAGGACCGCGCCCTCGTCGTCGCGCCGGATCACCGGCGCGGGCTCGGTCGGCCAGATGTCGTCGCGTGGCTCGAGATTGGGTCGGCCACCCTCGAAGCGCAGCGGAATCTTCAGCTGGCTGAAGGCCCGGATGTAGGCATCGACAGAGACGCGGTGGGCGTAATCGTTGCACATGCCCGGCAACGGATCGCGTCCGGACGGGGTTCCGGTCGCGTTGCCGGATGCGCGTACCGGGCTCCGACCCGCGCGTGCGAGCCGCCGCACCTCCTCCTTCGCGAAAGTCGAGATCCGATGAGAATCGGATCCTGCAATTTACACGTTCTTTACGTGCATTACGGAGGCTCAGGGGTGGTCGTACACGGGACTACGGAGCATCTGATGTTTCGTTTCAGCGTCGCGATCCTGACCCTTCTCGCTGCCGATCATGTGGCTGCCGGCGGACGGTACACGACCGCGGCGATCAACGTGTCTCGGGCGATCTGGCGCGGGTTTGGGTTTACGTAGGGGGGGGGCCGAAGCGGTTTCCAAAGGGGCTCGCCGCGGCAGGGGTAGGTCTTGGACCCGCCCATTCCGAGGTTGCCGCGAATGCGGCCGTCGGCGCGGCCGTCGTAGCCCGGGTGGAGCTCGCGGAGCGAGCGCAACCCGGGTTGGGACTCGCCGCCAGCGCCGCCCCCGGCTTTCGCTCCGCTTCAGCCGGGCTACGAAGCCTCAGCGCAGGGGATAGGCGGGGGTGAAGGCGGCGCCGTTCCAGTAGGTGACGGCTTCGCAGGGGCCCTCGCCGCCGGCGCGGCCGCAATGGCTGCCGTGCAGGTGCTGGATCATCGCCGGAAGGCCGTGGCGGCGCGCGAATTTCACGCGGAAGGCCGTCTGGTCCATGACGAGCGCGTACTTGCCGTCGCCGAGCGAGGCGAAGACCTGGGTGACGCATCCGCCGGTGCCGCAGAACACGCCCGGCGTCCCGTCGCAGTTCGCGTGCTCGAAGCGCACGACGACGTCGGGCTCGTTGTCGCCGTTGATGTCCGGCCGGGTGATGAAGCCCTTGCCGGTCGTGAACTTGCCGTCGCAAACGGTCTTCGCCCGCGTCATGGCGGCGGCGACGTCCGCAGGCACTTCCTCCGCCCGGCCGGCGGACGAGAGGACGACCGCCAGGGCGATCGACATAAGCACGCGCGTCATCGGGAGGATCCGTCGCGGCGGCTCTCGATCGGCAGCAGGGCGGCGCGCATGTCAGGCCGCGCTGACGACAGGGTCCGTCGGGTCGCCGTCGTCGTCCGGAACGACGCTGCGGAGCATCTCGGTCGAGAGCGACACCGCGCGGCGGCCTCGGAACGGCCCGGCCGCGATATCACGCCGCTCGCGCGCCTGCTCGAACAGGCGCAGGCCGGCCCTCCCCGCCTCGTTCTCCAGATCCGACGCGCTGCAATGGCCGGCGATCGCGAGGCCGATGGCGGTCAGATGGGCCCGCCGGGAGCAATACACGGCAAGCTGGGCCCGCGTGGCAGCGGACATGTCGGCGATCAGGGCGGGCAGATCCGCGGGCTGAGCGGCGTAGAGGCGCCCGATCACCTCCGCGGCAACGGGGCAACGCTCCTCCTGGAGCATCGTATGCATGGTCGTCTCCGATTCTCGTGACTCCCCCAGATCACGACACTGCGGCGGAAATTGTTAATCACGCGTTAACTACGTGGAACCTGTGGACGGCGTAGGGTGGGCAAAAGCGCCCCCGCGCCTGCAATTTTGTCGCAACGGTCGAACGCGTTGCCCACGCGTCTCACGACGGCCGTCCACGTGGGCAACGCGTCCGAGCGCCGCGAAAGATCGCGAGCGAAGGGGCGCTTTTGCCCACCCTACGCGCTGCGTCAGATCTTGCTGATCGGCACCGTGCGGTAGCCGCTGGCGGATTTCTCGATCATGCGCAGGCACGGGAACGGGAAGTGATAGGCCTGCACCGGGACCTTCTCGGCCACCAGCATGTCGTAGACGCGGCGACGGGTCGCGGCGGCCTGGGCGCCGTCCTGGTCGAAGAAGCCGTGCCAGTCCGGGCGCGGGGCGAAGACGAAGGCGTTGTTGCAGACGTCGGACTGGATGTAGAGGGTCTTGCCCGCGGACGAGGCGACGAAGGACGTGTGGCCGATGCTGTGGCCCGGAGTTCCAAGCGCGATGACACCCGGCGCCACCTCCTTGTCCCAGTCGTAGACGGTGACCTTGCATACGATGCTCCAG
>Ga0139315_10053_pt1 | contig 12166 bp, 6 predicted proteins | sample In3P11_FD_99380 | JGI IMG/M metagenome (GOLD analysis project Ga0139315, IMG submission 99380) | reverse complement strand
GGAAGGAGATCATAGCATGCGTACAGCATACCGACATAACATTCACGACTTCCAATGTCGACGAACTGTGTCGTGTTAGCAGAGTAACTTGACTGTGATTGATCATGGGAACTTACATATCTGATGAGGTCTTCCACGACCTGGGGCTTGCCAGACATGGCAGATGTCTCGATGGCATCCTTGAAGAGCTTGTCTTGCTTGGACAGGGCAATCGACTTGTCCCATCGCTTGGTCTTGCGATAAATTTGTGCTGCAATTTGTCGGAAGAACACAAGCTCGTGCTTCTCGAGTCGTTGCGCAAGCTCAACAGCATCGAAGTTGTCGTGGTTCTCCACTGAGTCTCTGAGGGTCTTGTAGTCCTCCTCTTCAATCAGTAGGTCGTGGATGGCATTGTTAACGACACGCTTGTTCTGGTTCTGCACGTTGAGAAGGAATGGCTTGATAACGGGGATGTTGTCAGATTTCTCGAACATGCGCACGACTCTGTTGACGTCGATCCGTGGTGTAAGAGCTTGCAAGAGATCTGTCAATAAGAGTGGTTGTTCCTGCAGGTAAAAGTTCAGAGCTCGGTAGTAAATTTCCAAGTTTGCCACTTTGACGATGATGTCTTTGAAAGAATGGTGCTCCCAGGCGTCAGCAGCACGCTCCATCATGGCAAGCGCTGCATTGTCCCATTCGTCGTAGTGGCAGTAGAGGAAGATCAGCTCGGGCCAAAGGTGTGCTTCCTCGCAGCCACGAATCATCTTTGGAATGTTGATTCGAGACCAGAAGAGCTTAAGGTGCTCCATGACCTGGTCTGGATGATACTTCGCAAGAGCAATACCGAGTTCGGTGAACATACCCATGTGAGCACGTTCGAGACCGAGACCAGCCTGCAGCATAGCAATAAGTTCTTCGAAGTATCCTTCTCGCTCATATTGTTTGACGAGGTCTTGAAGCTCCTCGGCATGGACGATGAGGTTGAGACCACAGATTTGAGCAAGCTTGAACTCTTTCTTAGCTACGCAAGCAGCATTGACCTCTTTCCAGACCTTGACACTGTTCGCCCTTCGGGCACAGTCGACAGCAGCCTGGTATTCACCGAGATGCACCAGGGTAGTGGCGAGCTTAGCCCAATTCGAAATGCTGGTATAGAATATCTTAGCTGCTTGATGGTACCCTTCTCCGTAAGCCTTGTCCCCAGACGCCTCCACGTCTGCGACGTTTGTTGATCGGAGGAAGTCCTCGAGCTCAGGTAATTGATCGAGTCGAGCATAGCAGAATGCCAATGCGGTATCGATGGCAGGCTCTCTTTGTGTCTTTCGAGCCATCTTCAGGTATTTGACAAGGTCTTCATCCTTACCAGCATGCGTGGCAGTCTCAATGACCTCGTTGTAATTGGATGGGTCATTGGACTTGATGTACGACTCAATAGAATCTGTCACTCGTAGCCCATCCAACTGGGCCTTGGCGACCTTGCTCCAGACCTCGGGAAGGTCGACTCGATCAGCGTAATCTTGAGCTCGATCAATGCTAACAATGTGGTCGACTAAGACGTTTGTGGCTGCAGCATGGTTGTCGACCTTCTTGTAGATCTCGAATGCTTCTTCATACAAACCCTGATCAATGCACATCGATGCCATCTCGTCGACACTGTATTCGTTTAAGCGTTGAATATAGTCCATGAGCTTGCCTTTGTCGGCCTTCGCAGCAGTCAACATCAACAGGTTCTGCAGGTTGGAGTTGTCACTGAAAGGTGATGGTTCGAGAATGATCTTCTCCAGAAGCTCGATCAGCTCAGCAGGCATATCAGCATCAAGGAAAGCCTTAACAGCTATCGAGACTTTGTCCGGCTCTGTCGACTCTGGCACGGCTGTAGCTGTGACCTGGTCAACAAGAGATCTGCGATACACGTTGTTGCTGTTGAGGACGAACGACCAGACCTCAGGGTCAGCACGTTCAAGCAGATATCGAGCTTGAGCTCTGAACATGGAGTTCTCGTTGGTAATGTTGATGAGTTCGAGGTCGTTCTGTCCCTTACGATATGCGATATAGGCAAGGTTGGGATCTCGCTTCTCGCAATATTTGCCCACGGACAACGTGTCGTACAGATCATTTTCCTTTAGGAAATTTTCGGGATTATGGTTGCTATCAATATAGATCTTGGCGAGAGCGTTGTAAACAGCAGGCTGTTGATTGCCAGCTTGGAGTGTGTTCTCCAAGAAGGGCAACAAGATCTTCAAGCGGTTTTGTTTCTCAACCTCTTGTACAAGCTCATCCATAGGCACAGAATTCGAGTCAACTGAGGACAAGAGATTTTTGATCACACTTTCCTCACAATCAAGTGCAAGAAGAGCACCAACGACAGCAGGTGTCCTCGATGGGTTAACTCTCTGCACGTAAACCTCGATGGACTTGTAGTGTTGGTTCCGATACAAGTAGTTGACGAGGTCTTTGACGAAGTTGAAGCGGTCGCAGACGATTATGAGAGGTAGTTGTTCTGACAGTCTTGCTTCGATGAGATAGTTCTTCACTTTCTCGGCCGGCAAGAACTGATTTTCTCTGCAGATCCGCTCGACCTCTGGAAACTGTTGCATTGTCACAGCAGCTTCGAGATATTTGAACACCACTTCTGGATCTTCACTCAGGTTCACGATGCTACCAAGATAGTAGTAAAGACCTTCCGCTGTGCGGTGTCTTTCGAAGAGCTGGATCAGATTGCTGGGACCTAGAAGATCGGAGAACTTGGTGGCTATCTGCAGCACGGCCTGCAGGTTCTGTCGGATGTTGGACTTCAGCATTGCATCCATGCAATCAATTGATTGCTCAACAGACATCTTTCCGAAATACTGCTGTAGCCAGTCTGGCTGCAGTTTGTCAGTCTGTACGATGATGCGCTTGATCGAGGCTATGTCCTCGGTGTTTTCAAGCGCTCGCTGTAGCAGCCCGGCCTGTTCGCAAAGTCGTGCAATTCGTGATCTGTCATAATACGAAAACATTTCGTTGCCTAGGATGGCATCTGCCACTTGAGGTGCATTCATGAGATTCATTTCGAGTAATCTGGTCTGCATATCGCCCTGTTCAGGCTGATTGTCCTTGAGTGCATCAAGTAGGAATGCTGTTGCCTGTTGAATCATATTTTGCGACATGAAGATGTCGACTACTCGATTGACATCGATCAAGGGCCCGCTCGGGTTGTTTGCGAGCGCTGTAGCAAATTCTGAGCCTTTGTCTGGGTTTGTTCTGACAAGGTGCTGGAGTAAAGATGTGAAGTCTGGTTGGTAACCAGTTTGCTGAGAGTAGGGGAGGATCTCCTCGATTCGTCCAGTTTCAGCAAGAGCTGCAACAGTCTTCGAAGGCACGTTTGCTTCGCGATAGATTTTGAGCGCCATCTCGGTGTCATAAGGTCGAACAATGTCGCCAAGCTCCTCAGAAGACTCGAGTTTGCCCTCGCCCATCCACTTATCGAGAAGGTTCTTTCGGTTCTGTTGCAAGACTGGCTTAATCAATTCGACACTTTCAAAGCGGTTCAGCCGGCCCTTATCAAGCAGCATACCGAAGTATTGGAGAATGACGGAGAGCCCGCCTCCTGTGGCGGTGACATTCTTGAAACGATTGATGGTCTCTGGTGTTCTCAAGAAACCTCTTGGAGAATTAGCAGCCACTCTGGCAGCCTCTTGATAGTTTGCCTGAGCAAAAAGCTGTTCGAATTGACTTCGATACAGTTCGTCTGCTCCTGGAAGACCAGCTCGAGAAGCAAGCTTGACAGCAAGACCAGTGTTGGCGTTCTGCAGCAGGTATGGAATGATTGTGGTATCATCGACAGTCACAGAGAGCACCTGACCCTTTCTGTTGATGCCAACAATGCCAGCGCCTTCCGAGTCACCAGCTGTTGTGAAAATGGTCTCGCTCGAGATCCGATTCATGAAGATGCAGGTGCCTGACTCGAGGTCGTATAAGTGGATGAAGCCATATTTCGTGATCATGTAGATAATGCTATAGCGAGCAGAGATCTGCATGGCTACCGGGAAGTCATTTACGGCCTCGGGTGGGAAGTAGATGTCCATAGCCTTTTTCGCATAACGTGCGTTGGAAGAATTGGGATCGATCTCGACGATATGAAGCTTAGCACCAGCTGCTGTTCGCACGGAGAAAGTGAAAAGCTTGTATGGAGCAGGTTGACCGTCTACCTCGAGGGTTCCGAAGGCAGCCGCATGACCTTCAATGTTTTGGGAAATGCCTCGATCTTTCGAATATAGTTGCATTGAGCCAGCAACTCGACCCTCCTTTTGCGATATGCCAACCACGACCATCCATTTCTCATCGTCGTTGACTCGATAATTGATGATCTGGCAGCCAGCCAAGTTCGGGTTTCGTTCGAAGACTTTGACAGGCACGGATTGAGACTCGTCGAAGACATTCCAATGGTAGACGGAGGAATCAGTAACGAGGCCAAGACTTGTCTCACTGAACCATTTCCAGAAGACGACATCTTCGTTCATCACCGTCGACTTGAGTTTCGATTTTGTTGCTAAATTGAAGACCTGAATTGTTCTTTGCTGTGCCTTCAACGCAAGAATCTCACGAGTCCAGTGCATGATCGCGCTGTCGGCGCTAATGGCTCTCTTCGTGACCTCGTTTCCATTTTTCAGGTTGACTATTATGACTTGGGGCTTGTCATCTTCGTTAAGTTTCTGACGTACACAGACGAAGGAGTCGGACTCTAGTGTCTGAGCCCAGTTAGCACAAGATAATGGGGTACCTGGGCACTTTACTTACACAAGAATTAAATCCTATCGATGCTGGCTGGACAAGGAGTCAGTATACAGAATCGTGCTGCCTGCATGCGGTTGCGCGCCAGGCTCGACTTACTGCAATATCATGTTTCGTCAACTAGAAGCAATGTCAGCAAGAGATCGAAGAATCCGTATTACGGTCACTGACGTTCGTGATCTCTTGGAACTTGATGGGCAGAACATTTCCTGATCCTGCCATGGTTGCAACGGCCCCTGCGGCCTCATACACAATAATTCGTTACTCGTGGAACAAGCGTGAAGGAGTGCTCAGAAGGGAAGTTGGCGCAGGAGTATCGCGCGTCGTGATGTGTGAGGATGGAGATATTATTGCTGCGAGAGAAAGCAGAAGGGTGATGAGCAGGAAATGTCGAGGAAATTCACACGATGAAGCTGAGTGCTGGCTTGTGATGGATGCTCCAGAAATTAGGGAGCGAGTTGTCATCCACACGGCTGCGCTCATTAGCTTGCTGCCACGATTGCTAACTCTGGGGCACCAATTTCGCCAAGGCAAGAACAAACAAGACAAACAGAGTCGCGAGAAGGTGCCCAAATCAGCAAACTGCGGGTGCGTATGTCATCATGCAGCAAATCTTCACATGATAATGAGATAGCAGCAGGAGCTATCTTGACTATCATCGTTGCAGTTGCCAATGTATACTACTTTCCTTAGGCATCAGGCAGTACCCAAGTTCTCATTGCTCAGAGCTGTACGAAAGTACTCTACCCCCCCACCGAACTCATCATCCCCAGCGACTCCTCCGAGAGAAAGCACTCATCGCCCAGGTGGACGAGGTGAAAGACTACCTATCATCCCGTTCGCGCTCATCCTTGTAACCACAAGTGGTTTGTATATGCTTATGGTCAAACGAAGACAAAACCAAGCACTAGAGCAAGTTCCACAAACGACCACTGCACGTTACCGCAGAAACGCATAACCGTGTGCCCTAAATAACCCTTTCCACGATGCCAGCCATTCCCCAGATAGACCCCACCTCGGGTGCTGCACCACACATACAACCAGATTTGCCAACTGAATCCGCAAACACTGAACCTGCCTTCAACCCCTCCGAGGTCACTGTTGTGTATATACTTGGTGGCCCAGGATCTGGCAAGGGCACACAGTCGACCCATTTGGTGCAAGACTATGGCTTCAAGCATCTCTCAGCTGGTGACTTGCTACGAGAAGAGCAGGATAGAGAAGGCAGCGAATACGGCCAGATGATCAAGGACTATATCAAGGACGGGGAGATTGTTCCCATGGACGTGACTGTCAAGCTAATCAAGAATGCTATGCAAAGACAATTGGACTCTGGGGAAGCAAAAGACAAACGATTCTTGATTGATGGATTTCCGAGAAAGATGGACCAGGCTGAATTCTTCGAGCAGACCGTCTGCCCTTCTTCTTGCACAGTCTTCTTGGATTGTCCAGAAGATGTCATGAATGAGAGATTGTTGAATAGAGGCAAGACCAGTGGCAGAGCGGATGATAATGCTGAGAGCATCAAGAAGCGATTCAAGACTTTTGTCGAGACCAGCATGCCAGTCGTTGACCATTTCAAGAAAGAAGATAAGGTAATTGAGATCTCTGTCACTGGAAGTGAGGGTGAGGTGTATACGAGACTAGTCGAGGCTCTTGGGAAGAGGGACATTCATCCCACAAGATAGCGAGCCGAGCAACGCTCGTCCTTCTTTGTCAGGTTGCGCTTCTTGTCTACATACAATCGCTTCAAATTTGTACAGCGATCTGCCGCCGCAATCAAAGGCTTTCCTCTACAATCACTAAGTACCATTTGCCCCATACGCATCCTTTCCTACAAGCGCGAGCAATGCTGAGCCGGCCAGGAGCCTCGTCTGATGTTTTCCGTGCTCACTGGACGAATAACGTGCGCGTTCGCTCGGCGATTCCGGTGCATACTCTCTGATCATGTGGTTAAGAAGAATGTAAATTCTTATATCTGCCGCAGCATCCAGTCTGCTTCTGTGTCTCTAATGTGGCTTGCAATCCCCAACACCTGCGATGCTATGCAAAAATATCCTTTAACAAACAAAATGTTCCCCAAATGAATGCGCGAGTCTCTACACTCAACTTCATCGGCCAACAATGCATATTGGCAAGATCCCACGCTAATACACTGCCTCTTCTGCAACCTCCAGCTCAACATCACCATCAGAGCTCAACTCGGGCGTCATCATTCCATTCCTCACCTGCCCAGTACCAGCGCCTCTCGTCTCAGCCTCAGACTCATCGTAGACCTCGAAATCATTGTCCGAGCCCATCCCAATGCCACTGTCATACCTCCTCTTCTTCGTCTTCTGCGGAATTCGAAAACCAGTACCGGTCCGCTTTGCCTTATCATAGCTCACAAGCTTTGGCTGCGGCATAGCAATTTTCTTGTATCTGCCTCTTCCACGATTAACCTCAACGCTTCCAGGTATACTCTCACTGCCACTTTCCTCACCGCCATCCACGGCACTATCCTGATCTTGCTCCTGAGATAAATGTTCCTCGATCGTCTCGACTTCAGCATATTCCGCGAACTTCACCGATGCTCTTCTGCTCTTATTCGCCGTCTCTTCCTCCTCAACCATAGTAACCCCATCACTAGACATCTCCGTCTCTCGTTCGTCATCGATCTGCCAATTCGCGATCCGGACTTTAGCGCCGTTGACGTATCTCTTCCGTGCTTCGTTGCCCCTAAGCACACTTCGAACGAGCTGTTCCTGCAGTGTCTCGACCGTTGTAGCAGCCTGCTCAACTTCAGATCTAACACGTTCTTCGAGTTTCGCCTTCGTGACTTTGAGACGCTCGACTTCTGCGTTGGCCATCGCCAGGGCGGATGCGAGACTAGATATTCTATCATTTAGAGATGTGACCTCCTGAATATGTTGCTGGGAAGATGTCAGGTCAGAAGAGCGAAGCGACGATAGCTGTGATTCGAGGTCTGAGGCATGGCGCCTGGAGGTCGCCAGGGCTGTCTCAAGATCATTGATCCGCGCGAGTCGGTTGATGGCGCTCAGCTCTGCAGCACGGCGGCCCGTCGTTTCGCTTGATACACGTGCTTCCAGCTGTTCTATCTTCTCGGCTGAATGCTTGTTGCTGTCGAACTCTTGCTGCATAGTGTTAATCAGCTTTTCGAGCCGGCCGATGTCGGCTCGGTATTTGTTGAGTGCATTTGAGAGTGCTGTTACATCTTTCTCTTTCTCAGACAGGTCGTGTTCAAGCTGTTGGCTACGCATCCGAACGTGCAAAGTCTCCTCAACGTTCCTATCGAGTGTTGAATCAAGCTGCTTGATCCGTTCATTCGCTTTTTCGGCTGCGATTATTGCTTTCTCGAAGTTCTTCTTAAGATTGTGATGTTGGTCTTTTGAGGCCTTGAGGTCATTCTCTCTGGCCTGGAGCTTACTCGACAGGAACTTCGTCTTCTTGAGTACCTCAGAGAGTACAGATGCGTTGTTATGGAAGCCTGCTGTGGTCTCGCCAGGTACTAAACGTTCAAGTTCTAGACGAGCATTACGGAAGTGGTCTGCTATCGCCCCGACCATAGCCATCGTGTCATCATTGCTGGTGTCTCCGAAGCCCAGGTTCGTGATTTCAATATCGAGCGCCGTGAGAGCAATTTCGGCCTCCTCTGCTCGACTTGTCGCCTCTTTTAGCCGCTTGCTGACGTCGTGGTAGAAGCTACTGGGTGTCTCGGGAATGCGGAAGGTAGAGCCGAATGTCTGATTTGTCTGTCGTTGCTCACGGGCTGGAGTATCTGCAAACTGGAAATCAAAAGACGTATTTACTGCCTGGTCACGGAAGGATCCAAGTAGATTGCTCTTGGCTTGTCGTGCTGCTGCAAGCTCAAGACCCATTGTGACAGCATCTGAGTCGCCTACAATACGACTAGGCTGTCGATGACTGCTTGGAAAGGGATCGGCATCTTCGTCTTCGTGGATCATGATCGTATCACCTCCCTCACTACCTGGGCCACACGTGCGTGGCACCTCATCCCATGATATTGGGTCGATCTGAATAGCATTGTTGTCTTCTGCAACAGAGAAGCTTTGACGTAGAGCCTCGAGCTCGGCTTCGACCTCATCGACATGTTGCTGACACGATGGTGGGGGCTGGTAAGAGTCAGGCGGCTGCGACTGAGGTGCCTTGGCTGCTTCTATTTCTGCCCGCAGACGCTTCAGTTCGGCTTCCTTCTCGCTGAGCTCTTTCCTCAAAACGGTCTTGCTCTTCTTCTCAGCCTCGTAGTTGTTCAGCTCCTCACTCAGTCCGTTCCGCCGGATTCTTCTCTGGCAGCGTTCGTCTAGTGCCTGTGTGAAGGGGGTGAACTGGATATTGCCCTCGATGGCCAGACGACCAGGAGTCGCTGGTCGTCGTTGCTTGGGCGTTGCCAAGGATGATCGTCTGAAGGCTGGAGTGAGAGATGTGCATGCGGTGCTAGTCGGAGAGAACATAGCAGGGTCCGAGAAGCGAACGCGTTTCGATCTGCGAGTAGATGGTGTCTTGACATGTGTTAGACTGTCAGATGCTGCTCGTGGCTTGGCAGGTGATGAGAGAACACTGTTTCGCCGCTTTGGTTTCCGAAGCGCAATAGGCACATCCAAGTCTGACGCTTCAGAAGATACCATCTTCGCAACTGTACCCTTCATAATCAGGAGGTTGAAGTACCGCCTCTATTTGACTTCCAATACTCAACTTGTGTTCGTGAACCTGATCAACTTTGTGGTACTTGATTTCTCCTCTCCTTCTTATGCACTTCTCCGAAGTTTACTGCGTAAGTCGATTACCTGTAGGTTCATGACTATCAGTGCTGTAGACAAGATCACAACCAATTCCAGTAGGAGGGAGATGTCTGTTTATGTGGTCACTGAGTGGCCGTGTTGACATTTCTGTTTATGCCGCCAGGTTAGGCAATACCCCAAATGAGGGACCCACATCATCAGTTGATCACCAATGGCGCCGTCGTTTGTAAAGCTGCATCGAATGCCGCACACGATTGGATGTCCGGCTTTCCTTTCAGACACCCTAAGCTAGCTCTCTACTGGTTCCTTCGTGCACTGACCCTGAACCTCAGTTTCATCTCAACTTGTACATTTTGCACAGCTACATTTCGTTCCGGCAGAGCTCAGCAGAACCTCGGGCTTGCGATGTGGAAGCCTACCGCACTGGCCTGCACTCAGACTTTTGTTGCCTAGAGCAACATCTGAGGTCCTCCGACGCGCTACTGAGTGTCTTCTGGAAACAGCCATGCTGGATAATGCTGGATGTCCATCGTTTGCATGGTGAATAGGGCTTCTCCATGATTTTCTTTCTTGGCTCGAGAACAGGAGATGACGATCACTGACCACCAAGAACATCGCCTATACTATATACGGTTGCAAATCACGTGTGATTGTTTCCAAGTCTATGCCGTCCTTGACACGGATATACTTACTGCAAAGATTCCTTTGTCTCGTGCACAGGATGACGTCACCGGTTCTCAATTCAACATTTTCTGCTGTGGAATTCTGAATGGTACTGAGCAAGAGGCGCTGCTAACGGTAGTCACGAACAACACTGCAACAGTTGTAGCTTTCTGTCCAAATCGTGCTCGAAAGCCGCAAGGACATTGTCAACTCAAAATGACCGCAGGACCTTCCGAGGCTGCAGACCATAGCAAATACCGGCTCCGAGTCACTGCAGGCCCAGCATACGACACCTCCACGCATAAAGTTGTCCCTGTAAACAGCCCTGAGACCCTTACTTTCGAGAGTGAGCACATCATCATATCACTAGCAGTACGCTTAAAGAACTTCACTGGGTTCCCATCGTCCTCTCCTCAGACCTCTTCCTATTTTGAGCATGCGCTACATAACTCAGACCAATATTCGATTGCATTCAGCTTCATACCCAAGGTAGATATACCAGGCAAGGATCTAGTGTTCGGAAATGACTTTGATCGACCTATACGCGATCGGTTGCCGCCTGGTTTCAACCAAGCCTTGAAGTTCGTCAAGTGGTGGATCGATCCGGGCCTGGAGGGTGACGCCTATGCAGACAACCCGTACCTCTATGGGGCTGCATTGAGCAGTTTCAATTACCTGCGGATATGCGATAAGGTGGTGAACGACGACAAGATGGGTGATAAGGATGCCTGGAAGATACCCAATGCCACATCGTTCCACGAGCAAGTCGTTGAAGAGGGCGCAGATGGGGACGGGCAGGAGGCAAGGGATAAAACTGGTATACCTGCAGATGCGGCTGGCAGAAAGAAACATTTCCTATCAAAACCACATTTGGCAGCCTTCACTTTCGAGAAAGGCAGGTTGTATCAATCTGATTTCGGCAATGGTTACCTGGACTTTAATGACTTCTCATTGAAGTTGCCAGTAATCACAGTGAACGTTATATCATATGTTGATGCAAGGACGCATGAGTTACGATATACATTGAAAAATATGGCGTCTGGTGAGGTGTATTGTGTGGTGCTGTTCACATTGTTGTTCGGAGATGAGCTGAAACAATTGGCAGAGGAAGAGGGAGGCGATAATGCTGGAACAAGTGTAGATGAGCTCGGTTCGAAAGCTGAGACCTTGAAAGTGAACGACAGCAAAGAACAGAAGGAAAAGGGTGTAGATGAGCCTGATGCATTGGCTGACGACGTTGACTGATATAGGCAGCGAGCATGAGCTCAGTATACGATGGAACGCGAGGTGTTGGACGCAAGAGCGTGATTCAAACTGTAGAAGTGATGATACCCATGCATAGATTTGCAAGCTAGTGTCTCGTCCAGTTGCATAGGCGACTTGATTGTGGTTGTCACCTTGAGTACCGACAAACACTCGCAGCGTATCAGGTCTCTCTGCTAAGAGTGCCAGCGCGCATCGACCGACAAATTAACCTCCCTAGACTCTAAAACAAATGACTTGTTGTTTGACGTCGTCGATCCAGAATTGCCTCTCAATACCGAACGGCGAAGCTTACAATGGACATCCTAACAGAGATCTACCATCTACAGGAACTACCTCGCTATGCCTCGGAAAAGCCCTACACTATGCGCTACGTGCCAGATGGCTCCACTGGCGCCAGCAATGTTACCCGCGAAAAGCATGTTGTGAAAGTTACCGACATGAGTGGAGCGAGAGACGGCTATCGCCTTGATGAACATGGATTCACGGTCTCTAAGCTCGAAACGAAGATGGGGTATGAGGACTATGACAGCCATGACAAGATTGCTGGTGTGTATTTGCAAGAGTTGGAAGGCATTCTCAATGAGCATTTTCCTGGCAGCACTATTGACTTCGTTACATACTTGGTAGCTGTTCTTGGTAAGCTTCCACGAAGAGGCACTGATACTTGTGCTAGATACGCAAACGAGAACAGACTTTTCCATATTCGACAGGAGAGGCAATTCTGG
>Ga0139315_10052_pt1 | contig 12279 bp, 8 predicted proteins | sample In3P11_FD_99380 | JGI IMG/M metagenome (GOLD analysis project Ga0139315, IMG submission 99380) | reverse complement strand
AGTCATCTAATCCATTGTTTCATTTTCTCTGATGCTACTGCTGCTAGATAAGTGGAAGGGGGGGAGGGGGGGGGAAGGAAAGCCGGGTTACCTGGACCTTGTACACACCCCTTCCGTTGTCACATTGAGAAATGATATGATGATGATGACGATGATGGGCCAAACCCCCCGTACGAAAGTAGTATTTGCACCGCTTACTTACAGTCTTACGAACACCTCGACACAAAGCCCTCCCCCGCCTTCTCCTTGCCATATATCCTCGCTACAAGAAAAAACGGGCTTGGTTCTCCGAAATGACCATAAAAACACAACAGAACGGTTACTTGCAACCGCGTGTATTTTCTTACCCGTTTAAGTGCCTTATCCTCTCTTTTTTTCGCTTTAACTTTCACTAGCTTCCTACCCCGGGCCGTTGCCGAAAGAAGAGCGACCGCAAAGGTAAGAAAAAAAGGGTGGTGTGCTACGAAAAGCCAAAAGTGGTCTGGTGTTTACGTCAGCGGGCATACGTAACCTTCGCGGCGGTTCGCCAAGGAAGGCGTTTTTTGTGTATGGGCATAAGTGGCAAGGGGACTGCTGCGGTTGCTCAACCAGGGCTTGGATTAGAGCGGCTTGGTTATAGAAGATGTCATTTGTATTCGAAGTTTTCTTTTTGTTTCTAATAAAATAAAGTGTATGAGTATTGCCACTTGCTTATCGGTAGTAGAAACACGGAGCAGAATGTACAAAAAGGGTGTGGCGAGACGAGGTGGTTGGAAGAAATAGACCCGTGACACGTTGGGCGCCGGGTTGTAGGATGGCCATTCAACAGTTATCAAGGTCAAAACAAAAAAGGGCTGAGCATACACGTAAAGAGAAAAATACCCACACTTCAGAAACAGACCCGCATGGCTAGGGATCCTCGAGAAACGGTTAGTAAGTGGGCATCTGCCGTTGTTGAGCCGTGGGTTTGTCTTGGTCTCTTCCTAGTATAGATTGAGTGGGTACCTTGTAGTGGAGATCTCCTCCCATGGCTGAGGGAGGCGGCGCGCATAGGAACAAATGGGGCTTCAGCCGACAACGGTTGCATTGCTTTGTTGGGTCTGCATGTGCAGATTAGCACCGATGTTCCCGTACGCTGCCGCCTTGCGTGAAAGGTAAAAAATGATTGTAAGGACGGTGTGTGGGCCTTCGAGAACGGGGGGCTCCAAGGGCGCAATTCAGCCGTTGTAGAAATGTTACGCTGGATGGGGGTCCGTGAACTGGAAGCGGCTATTGTATACTATGACCAATAGCGTATTGAGGAGAAAAACAAAAGAACAGGACTTTTTCTGCACGTTAGCTAAGCCGCGGAGACGGTTCGTAGTAGTGTTTTTTGTTTTCTTCTTCTCTCTTCTTTTCCCTTTCACAAAGTCAATTGCTTTACTCATAACAACTAGTCACGGCTGTTGTAAAGCCCTGGGGCCTTGTCTTCATTACCGAGCCGGGGGCATGTATCAAAAAGAGGACGAGCCAAGGAAACGTGCTAAGTGATGATCTTCTCATTCAATGTTTGGTACCGTGAACCCTATCTCGGACCCGGATGGTTGCAAGCCCGGCAGCTAATCCAAAACGAGAAATGTAACAAGTACCGCAGCCTTCCGGACTTAAGACAAGTTACATGAACCGGCTCTCGCGGAAGATAGGGAGCAGTTTCAACCTATCGGAGAATAGCAACCATAGGGTAAGCGATAGTGCTCTACTATCTAGGCTTTTGCTGGAGGGTTAACAAGTGCCGCCAACGGGCTGAAGATCACCTGCTATCCACAGCGGTTTGCGTGGCGCAATGTGGTGATGGTGCTGACTCGTTGCAATGTGGCAAGCACGGCGGGAAGAAACGGGAATGACTTGTCAAACATGCTCCAGCAGCTTCAAAGGGTTGCGGAGCTCCAGTTACGTAGCAGTAGTGGGCCGTCATTGGAGGCGACGAGGTACGCACCTAGCATGCACGTGAGACGCAGACTACTGCACCTTGGCTTAGCTTCAGTGGCGCATCAATATCCACCAGATCTAGCTATCCTGGTGCTTGTGCAGCGTGTTGGGTGCTCGGCGTCAGCATCTTTTGCGTTATATTTGGTTTCTTAACACTGAGGTCCAGATGGCTGTTGTGGAGGTGAACTGGCGGCTCCAGTTTCCAGTTTGCTGCCATTGCGGGCCATTGTCCTCTGCTTGGATACAGCCGGATGAAATGGTCTCACTACGAGGCGGATGCACTCTATGCAGTGGGTGCAGAGAGAGCAAGAGCGAGGTGTCGGCAGTGTGTACAGTGTACAGCGACAAACCTGGTATTGGTGCGAACGTGTATGTACGTTGTTGAGCGGGTTGTGCCCGTTGTCGTAGCAAGCCGGATTTCGCTCCTGTTGCTCCGAACAGCAACCTGCGCCTTGCTGCACCTGCACGTAACGCCTCACACTTCCCTGCGTTCAACAGCATGATAGGTGGAGCTTGATGGCGCAAGTCGTGGCGGTTCGCATACCTCTAGATGCAGCGCGAGCGGCAAAGTGTCTGGGGAAGTGCATCGGGATTGCTCCATGGAGCTACCCGGGCAGCCGCTCGACAGCAGGCTGAAGGAAGCAGGCGTTCGTCATCGAGTCGCTGCACGTACTGGCATGCCGGTCGGCATCATGTCTGCGAGCGGTGCTGTAGAGGTCCCAAGTGTTTCACAAAAGAGGCACGTCATATGTATGCGTGCGGTGGAACACGGTATGGTCGCAATGCAACAGCAGCGAAAATGACAAGAGTAGTGGGGAGGCGCTATTGGATTGGTGGATGCAAACATGGCAGGGCGATGCAATACACATCGAGGCCAGTGTGGAAAGGTTGTGTCACGTGATGGGCGAGCTGTTGCCGGACCAATGGTAGCGCGTCCGTTAGTGTGGCTGCAATGGTATCACTCTGCTTAGGCGAACCAAGTTGCATTGTTGCTGCCAGGGTGTTGTGTGGGCCAGTGGACTTTGCGTCCTGCAAGCTCGCTCAGGATATGGCTAGAGAGGTGAATCATGGATGCAGACTGGGGACGTGCAAGGAGGCGCAGGGACGTCTGCTACTATGTAAGTAGTATGTAAGGACTTAGTAATGGATGTGAATGCGGATCGAGTGGCATGTGGAGTCAGAGGCGGAGGATCACGTGGTCGAGGACGGCTAGCGACGATCAGCATCCGACGCTGGACAAGGCTGGCATTGCTTGCGCATGCAGCAGTTCACGCTCCGCCAGGCTTGTTTCTTCTACAATCCTTCGATTGACGTAGATGGCTTCGCCACGGTTGTCGGACTACTCCACCAGCGCGCTGTCGGGCGCAGATCTGCCACGAGCGAGGCCGAGTCGATTGCCACTGGGTGCGATGCAACGTCAGAGGCCGAGGCCGAGGCTGGGTAGGGCTCTGCAGCATCGACAAGAGTGAATTGCAACGGGGACATGGCTACCCGGGGCTGTAGCTTCGGCATTAGACCAAAGGGAGTCTAGGGGGCAGGCGAGGGCAGCCGCAGGATGCCGTCATGCGTAACGGGGTGTGGAGGGAGGGCGCAGCGTAGGTAGAGCAGACATGTACCATGTGCACATGTACAGTATGGATGTAGGTAGGTGTGAAGCGTCAGTACATTGGCCTACAGAGGACCCGGTCGCGATGGGGTCTAGCGGGCATGGCGGGCAAGGACAGGCGCAGGACGTCAGGGTCCGGGCCAGCCCAAGGTCAGGTGCAGAGGCATGCCCACCGTCGCCCGCATGCCCGCGTAATGAGGGCAGGGCGTGGTAGAAAGAGAACGGACGGCAGCGAGTGGGAAGCCTTCAAGCAATGGGCGCGCGTGCAGGCCGTGGTCATGCGGCGCCATGAGTGGCCGGAGGTTCAGGCGGCCCATGGGACCCATGCGATAAGCTAGTGGTGGCGCTAGCGGTCAGTTTACCCCAGATGTTGCCGCAAATGGTTAGCGCGAATCGCTGCCGTCGTCCGAGCGCTGCAGGCTTGACCTCGAATTCCTGGGGAAGAGTGCGGGAGTCGTAGTCGCAGTCGCAGTCGCAGCCACGTCTCACCGATGTCAGCCTACGCGGCTGTCCGTATTGCACACGCCCAAGTCTCGAGCGCTGGCGTCACCCGGCGTAGCGTGCTGTCAGGTCGCTGGCCGTCGCCATGGCTAGGCGCTTGACGGCAGTAGAGACGTGGGTCGCGTATATGCAAGACCCGTCGCCCGCTTGGCTCGCTGGCTCGGTAACAGGCTCTTGAAACTCGCATCTCAGCAATCGGTATTCTGCCAACAGGCAACTCCCAGCACAAGAGTGGTCTGGCTGGCCTCAGAGACCGATGCTGCTACACATGTACACGACATGGGCAGTATGTCGCCGGCTTCTTGTAGGACGCGGCCAATTTATCGTCGTCGCAGGCGAGATGAACCCGAGCGAGCGAGGGGACTCCACCGCGATACATACATACATACTACATACAGCATATACATACATACACATATGTTTCCAGCGAGATGCGCACATAGATGGTTATAGTATATATCGAATACATACATCCGAACCGAGCCCGCAGCAATGGACGACCCGCGGCGCAGGCCATGCATGCTTGCTGGAGGTGCCAAGCGACAGCACAAAAGGCAACTTGTCGAGGCCGTGCTGCTGATCGCACCCGCACATCACTGCCCATCGAGGCGAGCAGGAGGCTGTACGAGTGGGCGGCGGAGGCACTCCGGACCAGGCCCCTGCGGCAGAAACGCCGTTTGCTGGGGGATCCACTGCATATGTACTGTACTGTATGTATGAGCCCTGATGCTTGCAGGGCCCATCCAACGACCTCCTGGCGCCGCTGGCCAGTTGCATAACACGCTGCCCGCTTAGCCTGCGCGCGCCGTACCCTCTGCGTTGCTGCTTACCACGGCCTACTGTACTATAATGCCGCCTGCCTCGTTGCAGCCGCCGCCCATAGCTTCCAGCCCTCCCAAGTCCAAGTGACATTGCACCGCCTGCTGTCCCTTCTTGCACTCGGAGCCCTCGCCCTCGCCCTCACCTTCGTTCCTCCCTCCCTCCCCCCTTGCCCCTCCGTCCCACGAACGCTGGCCTGTGCTCAATTCCCCAGACTCGGCGCCTCTACCTGTCACCCGCGCCCGGCCAATCGCCCCCAGCTCGCCCAATTGCTCTCGTCGGGTCCCAAGCTTGTGTCTGCGTTGTAATCTAGCCTTTTGGGCCCTACCAGCACAAACCCGCCTGCGCGCCCTCCAGCCCTCTGTCCTCTGCGAGCCCTCTCACTCACTCACGCACCCTTACATCAACGCTGGACCCTCGTGCACTGCCTGCTACCACTCGCCTACTCTCCCTTGCCAGCGCCGCCCTTCTTTGCACCGCCGTCAACTCACACCACCACTACGACCTCGTCCAGCGGCGTTATTCCTCTACAGCCGACCTATGTACGGACCGATCAAGCTCCAGCCAACTCATCGCCTCCTTGCATCTTCTTTTCGGCCAACTTAGCCTTGCTCTGCTTGCGCCCCGTTGCTCCAACCACTCTCCCCCCACCATCCTCGACTGTCTTCTCTCTCTCCTGTTCTCGCAATTGACCTTGGCTGTCCGCGAATATTGCTATTCCCAAGGTCCAATTCTATCCCGCCATAACCCAACTTTGCAACTGGCTTCCTGCCATCACTCGTCTTCCTCTCCTTTGTGTCTCAGAGCTCCAAATAGCTCGTCCACATTCCGTGTCTTGCCGGAAGCTTGTCGAGGTACCTTGCATCTGCTTCGTTGCCTTTCTGTACTGTCTGCTGATCTTCCTGCCTACTTGCAGCCGCCGTGTTTGCAAGCTGTCAGTCTAGTTAGTCGGCGACCGTGCCGCCCACACGAGCTCCACGAGCTCCACTCAACTTCAGTCACCGTTGCATCAACACTCAAACCTGGCTTTGAGGCACGTTGAGTCGGGACTGGCCTACTCTGCGCACTAACTGTCTACTCTCAAGCTTGCCGGAGCAACTTTGCTGTGGTGAGCCATTGTGTTGCTTGGTTGTACCAGCTCCGTACACGGAACGACCATGACCAACGTCGAGAGCACGAGCCTGCCGGGCCCCACGAACACGCCGAGCGACGACTCCAATAGCTCTGGCAACAGCAGCAATTGTTAGTACAAGACGTATACAAATTCTACACCGCCGAGAGCTAACCGCAACTGCTAATTACAGCTTCCACATCTACCGTGAAACCCGAAGCCTCCCCGCCTACCGTCCACTCGTTTCCTCCACCCAAGAACGACAAGCCCCGGCCTCACATCTGCACAACATGCACGCGTTCCTTTGCGCGACTAGAACATTTGAAGAGACACGAGCGATCACATACAAAAGAAAAGCCATTTGAGTGCCCGCAATGCACAAGATGCTTTGCACGGCGCGACCTGCTCCTGCGCCATCAACAAAAGCTCCACCAGCAGGGCGCGACTTCTGCTCGCCCCCGCACTGGACGTAGGGAAAGCACGACGGGCCTCCCAACCAGCGCCACTGCCCGAGTACGCAAAAACTCAGTATCGAGCAACGCTGGTGGCGCTGTCGCCAAGACCATGAGGCCGCGCGCCAATACCATCAGTCACATCGATCCCAACTCGTTCAGCAGCTTCCTCGCATCTTCGGTGTCGGCAAACAGGGGAGGTGTTCCTGGTCACTCACACCACTCAAGCCTTTCTGGTATCAGTCAGTTTGACTACCGGGGCATGTCCACATCCATGGGCAACCACGGACAAGCTCAGCCTCTGCCGAGACTGGACACCCATGTTGGATTTGGCATGGGCGGAGGCCTTCGCACAGCTCCAATCCCAGGCATGGCTGGACCTGATGACCGTGAACTTGAAAAATTCTTTGGAGCATCGACCTCCTCTACCATTAACCCCAACCAGTTACATCATTTCAATGCCGGTGTCGGAATCCCCGCATCACCCTTTAAAAGATTTGCAAACCCGTTCGCTGGGAATAACCCGATCGAGGAGGACGATTTCGGCTGGGGCATGGGTATGGACAATTCCATGATGTTTTCGGGGGCAAACGAGTCGGCACTGGACGGCTCATCACCATCAGCGATAAGTACTGCGAGCCAAGGTGCCTTCCATGACATGATGCTAGATGGCTCCAGCCAGCCAAACTCGGCAGCCATGTGGCACAACCCCCTGGTGACCCATACTAGCATTGACACCACAGCCTTCTCTCTCGATGCCATGGCTCCAGTCTTTCCTGAGCTCATGATGAACACTGGCACTTCACAGGAACTTGGCGATCAGGGTGTTCAGAATGATTTCTACACCTCTACACCACCTCCTTTAGCGGCCATGAGCCCTTCAGCTGGAATACCCGGTATGCCGAACCAGTATTTTCAGACGCCCATGACATTCGCTTCTGATGCCAACAGCATATCATCATCCTCTATCAATGGTAGCGCAGGGCACAGCTCCGTTTCCTCATTTTCAACTGAAACAATCACAGAGTCTACAAGGCAAGCCTTGATGCACAACTTGAGTCAAGCCATGGGCTATGGCCAAATACCTCAACGCAGGTTTTCGCAGCCAGCCATCAGCTCTCCTCTGTCCTCGAACGGGACTAACAAGCATTCAAATATGGCTGGCCTACTGCCCAGTACTTTCGACATTCAACGCTACGTGAACGCCTACATACAATACTTCCATCCCCATATGCCTTTTCTTCATATTCCAACACTATCTTTCGATACCCCAGCGTACACATATCAGCTCCGCACTTCTGGCACATTCAACCAAGACACCATGGTTGGGGGAGGTGGTTGTTTGATTCTTGCAATGGCCGCAATTGGCGCCCTCTACGAATTTGAGCAAAACGTAGCCAAAGACTTATTCGAGGCAGCAAAGAAGCTGATTCTCTTCTATCTTGACGAGCGCCGCAAAGCCGGTCTATCCGCTGTCAATGGACCTAGTGCTACCAATGATAACATCAACAAACCACCTTTGTGGTTGGTCCAGGCCATGCTACTCAATCTCATCTTTGGGCTCAACTGTGGCGACCGACAGGCTGCAGAGGTCGCAAGCACGCATTGTGCCGCCCTCGTGAGCCTAGCAAAAGCTGCAGGCTTGGACAAGCCCACTCCTCCAGAGCAGACTATGCCCAGCCCCCCAAGTAATACCAATGGGGATTTCAACATGTCGGATGATTCGAACCCGTCTCTTGATCAGCAAAAAGATACTGTAGACGAGCACACACAATGGATACAATGGAAGAAGGCTGAAGAGCGCAAGCGAACCTACTTCGCCATCTTCTCAATGTCGAGCTTGCTTGTTTCGGCATACGCGCACTCACCTCGGATTCTAAATTCAGAGATTCATCTGGATCTCCCTTGTGAAGAGGATCTCTGGTCTGTCGACAACCCTCAAGCATGGGTAGCAATGGGAGGGCCGATGCTTGCACAAACTCGGGGCTTGTCCTTCATTACTGCAATGACATACCTCCTTGAGGCTAGTACACGACAATCAACCTCAAGAATGCGCAATGCCTACCCAAATGCCTTTTCGGGAGGCCAAACGGTCAACACACTTTCTGAGAGCGATATTCGGCCGAGCACTTTCGGTTGCTACGTGCTGATAAACGCGATGCACGTCTATATTTGGGAGACGAGGAATAGACACAACGGTCGCTTGTGGAAGGCCCATGAGACAGAAGCTATGCATGCGCAAGTCGAGCCTGCTCTCAAGGCTTGGCAAGTTGCTTGGAGAGCCAATCCAAACCACAGCATCGAGCGACCGAGTCCCTTTGGGCCTTTGTCTGCTGACTGCATACCGCTGCTGGACCTTGCCTATGTGAGGCTCTTCGTAAATCTTGGTCGAGCAAAAGAGCTCCTGTGGCAACGTGACTTTGATGGCATGGCAAATGAGTTGGCCAGAGGTGTTGATGTTGTAGGTCAAACGGAAGACTCACCTGAACGGGCCTCTTCCATGGACCTAAGCCAGTCGGCTTCTCCGGGTCAAATGAACTCGCAGGACCAAATCAGCCCTGGAAACAGTGGTAATGGTCTTCCCAATAGTGCTTCTTCGAAACGCGAGAGGCATCTCCGCAAGGCTGCCTTCTATGCTGCCGACTCTCTCTCCATGGCGCACAAGCTGAACTCCTCATTCGCCGACTTCACAGCCAGGGAGTTGCCCAACTCATCTGCATTATGCACATTTGACTGCGCACAGGTCCTGGCTGAATGGGTTGCAACCCTTCAAGACCGCGTCGGACGCTATCTTGGAGTGTTGGGCAGAGACGAAGTCAATTTCTCAGAAGTCCCAGCCATCTTGCTACTCGAAGAGGAAGACGTGAAGCTGTTGCAGAAAATTGCAGACATTCTTCATCACGCAGATATGAAGCTGGCCTACGATATCTCCTCAAACAATATGCCGATGCTAGGTGGTCTTTCAAACCTGGGACATTGCGGCTATGGTACCAAGCTACTGATGGTGACGGCCTATATGCTGTCCAAGTCAGTTGTCTGGCCCGGTGAGTAAACATCAGAACCCGTATATATCAGCACTAATGTAGTAGCAGTCACTCATATCCAAGCACGTGCTCTCGAAGCACACGCTCACCATATCAGCCAACGCGCGGAAAACTCTACCATTCAGTAAATATCAGTTGTCACCGAACCTGTACACTACCACAAGACACAGAATTCCCTCTGTGACTATTCTTGTTAACCGTCTTCGCATTTCTGCCGCACAGTGTGTAGCGACTCCATGAGGACTATTTGCGACCCCAGCATTTATCCTCGAAGTCTTCTTCTACGACGTTTTTAATCCTTTGCGCTCGGCAGCGGCGCTTCTGAAGCTTCGCCAACAAACCAAAATACCAAACTTAAAGACATGGCTTTGATATGGATTTTCTCAGATGTACAGACGAGCTGGGTCAGGGCAACCTATTTTCGGTGTCATATCTAACCATCACAAGCACTATTCTCTTTTATTCTTATCAGCAGGCGTTTGGAAGGAATGCAAGAGCGTTCCGTTTTCACAACTCACAGGTTTTGTATTAGGATTCTTTTTGTATAAAGGTTTCCATGCATGAGGCAATCTCGGCTAGGTCCGCAGACCTATCTCTTATGAGATTGGCAATTTACTGCGCATATTCGAAAGAAGGGACGATGTTACGACATATTCCTTCACTCACTATTTTAATGTAAGGAAACCGGGCTATCGGAGTGGGTTGGCGCAAATGGGGAACTCACGGCCCAAAAAAAGTGTTATGGATGTACGCAGTCTAGTGACTTGATGCACGAATTGAATGAAACTTTTTCTCTTCTCCCTCACAGCATTGCTGCTTCTTTGGAATATGAACTATTTGAGCAAAAAGTCGTCCATCAATGACTTTGACATCCACTTATTAGATCACAATCGTAGTTTTCGCGAATAACATTGCATAATACAATCTTTAGGTCGGAGACTGCAATCTGATTCTTCTTTGATTAGATACACTAGTTGAAGGAACCGAACTTATGTAGATGTTACCATATTCGTAATCAGACACTAGACGAAGCCATGTTGCCTTGGTCAAAAGTTAACACAAACTCGTCACAGATTTTGCAGTCTTAGATTGTTGTAGCAGATTTCTTGGAAATCCCCTGGGCTTAGGGCTTCTCTCTACCCAAAGAACCATAGAATGTTTGATTCTTACCGTTTGAACAAACTTACCTCAGATGGTGCGCAACGCGCTGATTGGCTGAGCACCAAAGCTTGGATCGCGTGCACCTTCCGCGTACAATCATTGTTGATCCTAAAACCACGACACATCTCCAGCAGCGACACACAAACACAAAAGCCAACGTTAATTTCCAAGCCCACTAGAAAGGGATATAATACATCAGTGCGGAAGTAGCTTGCACAAAAAACAACAACATGTCAAGGCCAGCGGCGCGGAAAGCGGCGCCCAAGGGCGAGTACATTGAGACGGTGCGTTTAGTCCCATAAACATATCCAACCAGCACGACATCATCAGCATATCGCCCATTTTACTCTCTCAAAGAAAAAAGAACCTACTATCTTTCCAACAGCTACACCAACTACCCCATTCCTCTCACCACCCCTCAAGCTTCACCATGCCACTACTCCACCTTCACCCCCCAACATCATCTCTAACCCCCCGACCCCCAGGACTCAGGCAACAAAGTCTCCCGCCGCAGCGCCATCACTGGCACAGCCAACATCACGCTGGGTGGCCGTACCGTCATCATGGCCGATGTGCAACTCCGCGGCGACCTGCACCCGACGCGCAGTGCGCCCTCGCAGTCCGGCAAGGACATTACCCCGACGAGCATCAGCATTGGGCGGTGTACGGTGATTAGCCAGGGCAGCGTGATTAAGCCGCCGAGCAGGATTAGTCGGGGCCAGGTACATTATTATCCTATGAAGATTGGGGATAATGTTTTTGTTGGTACGTTTATCTTACACTTGACTTCCTTTCTTTTCCTTCTTTTGACTTTATTTGATCATGTGAGCTGGGTTTAGCGAAAGAAAATCGTCGTGGGGGGAGGAGGTCTTTTCTTTTTCTAAAAAATCTGTAACAAAATGGAGTACAAAAAGGGGTTTGAATCTGACGATACAGGTCCCAACTCAACCATCCAAGCAATATCCATCTCCTCTCACGTGCATATCGGGAATAACTGTACCATCGGACCTTTTGTCATCATCAAGGAGAATGTCAAGATACTGCCTCATACGGTTGTCCCTGCAAACATGGTCATCGCATCTGGTTCTGTTGTCGGCGGCCGGCCCGCACGCGTAGTCGGCGACGTAGGCGAAGGGTGGGGTGTCAGCGGTGGCGGAGGCGGCGGACTGGGTGTTGGAGGAGGAGGCGAGGAGAAGTGGGTTGAAGGTGGAGACCTAAGGGAACTGGTGAGGAGTATACGGTAAATAACCCAGTCGCAGTCCAGTTCGAACAGGTCAAGGAGGGAGTGCGATAAGAGAGAAAAGGAAAATGTTGCAAGTGAGGGGTTTTTTCCTCTCTAGTAAAATCCTGTTTTATATTTTATTAAGATGAATCTATCTATCTGTTTGAAAGGCCGTTCGTATGTACAGTGTGTTATCTATTGCTTTCGCTTGAGTGTGAGAAAATATCTCTCCGTCTGCAAGACAATTCTAGTGTCTTGCTACAGCCTGCCTGTGCTGAGGACGCGGAGGGCGACTGCAGGACTGAACCGCAGGTTCGTCCAACTGTACTGCATGGGCAGCAACCATGGAGTCATCGCAATAGAGCGATGAGAGAAGGCTGGTCGCTCAATGCCTCTCACTCTCTTACTCTCTCTTT
>Ga0139315_10051_pt1 | contig 12302 bp, 7 predicted proteins | sample In3P11_FD_99380 | JGI IMG/M metagenome (GOLD analysis project Ga0139315, IMG submission 99380) | reverse complement strand
GGCTAATCCATCTAAGAAAATCCCTAAGGTACCTACTACACCTGATGAATATTTAAGTCCTGATGAGTTTTATGAAAAGCAATTGGATGAAGCTAAAAGGCGATCCTTGATGGATGATGAGTATGACTATGAATACCTGAAAAATCCTCATTACCGACATCCGGAGTCCTCTGAAGAAGGTGGTAAGAGAGAACTGGAAGAAAAAGAAAACAGGCATAAAATTAGAAGGGATTATAATGACTCAGTACGTGCTTTTAATGATAACCAAGAAGAACTAGTTGATAGAGAGGATCTATCACCCGAGCAGAAAGCGTATTTAATAGACAAATCTGAAAAACTTAGAAAAGTTGTTGACGAGTTTGCAGTTTTAAAGAAGGACCTAGATACATATAGTGCTGAAGAAGATAATTGTGAAGAAGAAAATTCTGAAGAATATAACTCTGAACAAGATAATTCTGAACAAGATAACTCTAAATACTATAGTGGTGAAAATTCAGACTCTGACACTAGACCTTCTAAACGTCCTAGAAACGATTAACAATTTACTGTATAGGGTTTATGTGTGATGGTTATATTAAAATATTGAATCAATTGGCTGTTCTTATTAATAGATTAAGAAAATTAGATAGTCAATGTTCAGAGATTTATGGTATATTACATAGTTGTATGCCTATTCTTGTAGAATCAGTACTTTTGGTACATTTTTTTGTCTTGACTGCAAGATCAATAGTCCTTTGATTTCAATGTTTGGTCTTTTAAGCTTTAATATTGTTTATTTAATTCTAACTTTACCTGTTAGCCCAAGTTTTATCTTGGTGCTTCCCTTTTCTTTAAGGATAATTAGTATGTATTTACTCCTATCTATCGTATGATCAGCCTAATAGATACGATTCTTATTCTGATGGATCCGATTCTTATTCTGATGGATAAGATCCTAGTTAGGATAAGGGTCCGGATCCCAGTGAAGATTAGTCTAGTCGGGGTCAGGGTACTTATCCTAAATAGTATTCTAGTCAAGATAAGGGTTCGGATCCTGATGAAGATTATGACTTTACAAACGAATTATCTGATATAAATAAATTTATTATTTATAAGATACAAGAGTTTTCAATTGAGTATGATTTCAAGTGAAGTGATATAAATTCTATTGAATTATCTTTTAGAAAGATATTAGATTTATATACAAAACCATAAAAAATTTCAAATGAGTACAAAAAATTGATTAATATAAATACACAGTAATGTAATAAACATATAATGTAAATCTATTTTCTTACACAATAAAGGAGAAACCTTGCATTTAAGTAGGGTGTGGAATTGCATAAATATCTGTAGGATTCTAGTATTCAATAATCAAGAAAGTTGTCAAAGACAAAAGTAATGATCTTTATTAGAAAGCGAAGCTACGCTAGGGCTCAAAGACAGTAAAGTGAAATTCCATTCTTGGTTAAATGACATAAAGAAAATGCTGAGTAGAGTATGGTTGAATACTAGCGTCCTACAGCAATACTGAGAACTTCCCCTAATAAAACCATAACTCCTAAAAAACACTGCCCAGAAAAAAAAAAAATTACCCTAAGAAAACATTGCTATATCCTAAGAAAACATTGCTATACCCTATCCTGATATTGCAGAAAAGATGGCCTAACATTATTATCTCTTACGTATTCCATAATGTAACATAGGCAGTTGTAGTGTTCCGGGTTTCTGATGTTGAAAATACAGGGTACAGGGTAGTGCATAGATGCTTGTCTGAAAGATGCATAATCTCCACCAGTGACTTTCCAATTGGCAGATGTAATCAGATCTTTAAAACATAGCAGATCGTTTGGTACTCGATAGGGTGCCGGGAAAATATGCTTTACATGAGTATCGTGATCCTCCAGAGCATAGGGGTGTGTGATAGAAACGTAACCCTCTACATGTACAACGTTTTCCTCGGACAAATTGTCTGCATCGCTGTGGTACTCAAAGATTCCGATGTATTTACCTGACATTGCAAAGCTCCACGTTTCGAATTTATCCTCGGAATCCCCTTGAATAGTCAAAGTTTCGGTCACAGAGGATGCAATCTGTCCCAGTATCTCCATTATTTTTGCTCCCCCTGACTTTTTAAATTCTCCAACCAATTTTAAAAAGGTATCAAAACATGCAGGGTTGTCGCGGTTACGCTCCACCTTTTCTAGGACCAGATCTGGAATTTTCCCACTGTTTTTATCCTTTTGTTCAGGTGTCATCAAAAAGCCGGGTATTTTAAAGAATTCGGTGAGGAATGTTGTTGCCCAAGTTGCAACATAGTGTTCGAGATTCCTACCAATTGGGGGGGGGGGGTTCTCTATTCGTTGTAAGGCTATATCCAGAGCATCCTGGTTCGGGTGTACATATTGTGTACTGATAGAACGAACAAAGAAGTACCGAGTAACGCCAGGGGGGATGCCATTTAACCAGTTTAGTTCTACTAAATAGTAGTCAATATCCCTGTTTGACAATGGCATGTTTGCAGTGAAATGAACAATGATGATTTGTTTGGATGAAAGGGTTAAAAGTAGTTGTAGGATGACTGATGTTGTGATAATTGAAGTTGTGATGAAGATTAAGCAGAGGAAAAGAGGGATATTTATACTTTTTCCATTTATCATACAACAGCGAAATTTCGCTGTTGCCAAGCAGGCAGCTATATTGCCAAGGCTAGGCAACAACTATTACGGGAAAATATTTATTGGATTTTCTTGGCGTAGATAACGATAGAATAGGTGATTGGTGGTATTTGTTTATGACTCATTTCCACTGACGATCATTAAAGTCTGGAACGGCTTGTGAAAGAGATAAAGATAACTCTTTCTCCTCTTATTCGCTAACGCTTATCTATGACTCAGAAAGATCGGCGATTAATAAATGAAGGGTGCCTATTTTTTCTTGGCGTAAATAGCGGTAAAAAAGATTATTGGTGGAATTCATTTATGACTCATTTTCATCGGCGATCCTTAAAGTCTGGAACGACATGTGAAAAAACTATCTTTAGCTTTTTCATCTCTTATTGGCTAATCCTTATCTACAATTTATTGGATTTTCTTGGCTGTGTTATTACTTTCCGTTGTAGGTTGTTGCGTATTCTTGGCAATACTGCTGCCTGCTTAACGATATATCCACCTTCCCGAAAGGGTTACTGCCTATTCTTGGCAATACTGCTGCCTGCTTGGAAAAACTCGTGGTTTCAAGTATTTAATCGGTCCTTTTATCGGTCTTATTCTCCACTAGCACACAAACACATCAGCCTATTCAACACACCATTGCTTAGCCTCACCAGCTTATTTTACACCTTTCCTTTTTCAGATTTCTGTCTAAATATGTCTACTCTAATTACTCAATACGCTACCTCTTCAACCCTTTGTGGCTCAGACGAAGAATACGATTACCCTGCGGATTATCCTCCTTTTTCTCCTCTCTATTTGAGAGATGAACAGGAGGCTCAGCTACCTGCTTATCTTTGGACTCCGCACGGTTTACCCACTTCAGCTCAACCTGAACAAGACGAAGACAATTGCAAATACCCACCTCATATTTTTGAGCAAATGGACGATGACGAAGCTTTACCAGAACCTTACGTACAATTTGACTACTGTTATTCGCTACAGTTACGACAGTATCATATGGTAACAGTGATGGACCAGTTTCACAGTAGGGTTGATTCACAGGATAAAAAGCTGAAGGTTCAGGAAGAGGCGGTCAAAAACCTGCGGATAAGGGTTGATAAGCAGGATGGAGAGGCAAATATTGGGGGGAATGGGTTACTTGAATTTCAGGATACGGCACATAAAATCCTTTCCCTGTTGTGGGAGGAGGTTTGGGATATGAAGAGTAAGATGGAGGACCAAGAGAGGAAGATTAAGGACCAAAAAAGGAAGATTAAGGACCAAAAAAGGAAGTTGAAGGTACACGAATCTTGTGTTAGAAAGAGATATAATACTAAAAGCGGGAAGAACTAAAGGATGGTTTAGGGATTGCGGTTAAAAAATATTATTAGAAAAAGATAAACTTTAATCACTCAGTATTAAAATATTGCTCACGAGTTTATAGGGTTTGTAAAATGATCTCTGTCTTAGGGTCATAAATTAGATCTAGCAAGTACGATCCTAATTTATTCCTCTGGGGGCCAACCGTCATTCTGCCCGGAGTAATAGTTATAAGGGTTTACTATTTCGGAGTTATACAATCTAACGTGTTTATTAATATAGATAAATTAGCTAATTTCTACCCAGAACTAAGTAAAAAGGTTGTGAGAGAAAAGAAGCTGAAGACCCAAGATAGGAAGCTGAAGGGACAGGAATACCGTAGTCTTTTTTTTTTAATCTAGCTCCTTTTCCACGATCGCTACTTTTTCAGAACAGTGATGTAAAGAGAGAAAAGCTAAATTTTAAAAAAAAGGGTTTCCAGCGGTTTTCGAAAATATGTCACTTATAGCATTTAAAGACTATTAGGCTATCACTTGCTTAGAGTTAAAGCCTTTTTCTGTACAAGATCTTAAAGGAATCCCAGGTATTTATATGATTACTAACAAATAACTAAAAAAATATATATTGGAATGCCTATTGATCTTAAAGACAGAATTAACCATTGTCTTACTAAAAAAGACATAGATGGATTCTATTTTTAAAGTTAATAACTAACTATTTCTAATGTGTTTTATATAATTTATATATTAGTATATTAATATATAGTAGTGTTTATTCATACATTATACACTATATTAATTTAATAGAAAAAAAAAAGTTATTATTAATTTAATAGAAAAAAAGTTATTATTAGTTTAATAGAAAAAAAGTTATTATTAGTTTAATAGAAAAAAAGTTATTATTAGTTTAATAGAAAAAAAGTTATTATTCATTTAAGAAGGGTATAACGATAATACCCTAAAATAGAGGTCTAAGTTAAAGTCTTATATAAGAATATAAGAATATAAGAATAAAACAGGGCAAATTTTCGTTATTTTTACCTTAATATATTTATGGTGTGGCAAATGGTATTTACGCATAGATTATCCGTTTATACCAAGGTAGTATTAATAGTATATAACAGTTATAGGCTAGTACATACCCTGTAAAAAAAAAAACTTAATCACCTCCCCCCCCCCCTTTTTTATTTTACATATGAATTCACTACCTTCATTAACCTATTCATTAGGTTTCTAAACCATGCATTGTTTTGGTGGATGGTTATCTACTAATTTAGTAAGGTATAAAATACTTCTTTTAGGATTAATTTTAATAAGATTAACCCTAAGTTAGAATTATACTCTTAATTACACCACCTAAGAAAGATACTAAATTACGAAAAACTCAGAATATTAACTGTAAACCTTATTTTAGAGAGGGAGGGAAGGAGGGAATGAGTGATTATTGACTCTTACCAATGAGAATAGAGGCCCTAAGTGTACAGTGTACTTTATTGCTGTTCTAATCTCACATGTATAGACCGTAACCCTCAAAATATCGGATAATACATATTACAACATTCTGTAGTATTAAGTTTTTGTATTTTAGTATTTTACTTTTTAGGAGGTTATCCCCTTTTTACTCTTTTAGTCATTTTATATTTAAATATAGGATGATCCTAGCAATATATATTTATTATTTATATTATTTATATTTGTAGTAAAAATAGGAAGAGAAAATTAGGTTACTTTTTTATCAGTTTGGTTAGGGGGTAAAGTTTTGGGTATGTATAGAACGTAACACAGTTATAAGCTATTTAATACTGTGTAAAGAGGTACTTATCCATTTTTTTTTTTATTTTTATTATGTTATTATTATCCTTACTTTTAATACCCCTTTTTGGTGTACTTGCAATATTAGTCAATAAAGATAACAAAGTTTCATTAACTAATGTTAAATTAATAGGGCTAACTGCCTCTATAGTTAATTTATTCATATCTTTAATTATTTTCATCTTATTTGACTTTAGCACAAATCAGTTTCAATTTGTACAAGAATACCATCAAATAAGTTATTTTGATTTTTATTTAGGTGTAGACGGTTTATCTATTTATTTTGTATTACTAACTACAATAATTATTCCTATATCTCTATTATCTAATTGAACATCTATTTCAAAAGATGTAGAGTCTTATGTAATAATAATACTGTTGTTAGAAACTTTATTATTAGCTGTTTTCTTGGTATTAGATATACTACTATTCTATATATTTTTTGAAAGTATATTACCACCTTTATTTATTCTAATAGGTGTTTTTGGATCAGATAACAGAGTAAAGGCAAGTTTTTATTTATTTTTATATACCTTGTTAGGTTCTCTCTTTTTATTACTATCTATATTAGCGATGTCATCTATTATGAGTACTACAGATTTTGATACACTTTTCAAAGGAAATTTTGTTTATTTAACACAATTATTTCTTTTTTATGGAATATTTATAGCTTTTGCTGTTAAAACACCTACTATTTTTTTAAATACTTGACTGTTAAAAGCTCACGTTGAGTCACCTTTAGGAGGTAGTATTATTCTAGCTGCAATTGTTCTTAAATTAAGTCTATATGGAATATTAAGATTAATTTTACCAGTATTACCTAAAGCTTACATGGATTATACTTATATCATTTATTTAATAGGGGTTATAACTATAATCTATGCTAGTCTTAGTACTTTAAGAACAATAGATGTTAAAGAACTGATAGCTTATAGTTCAGTTTCTCATGCTGCAGTTTACCTTTTAGGGGTATTCAGTAACAGTTTACAGGGAATAGAAGGAAGTATTAATTTAGGTTTAGCACATGGATTGGTTTCACCTGGTCTATTTATATGTGCAGGAGGTATATTATATGACAGATCTCATACAAGGTTGATAGCCTTTTATAGAGGAATGGCTCAAATAATGCCTCTATTTGCAATATTCTTCTTTATCCTGTGTCTGGCTAATTGTGGTGCTCCTTTAACTTTAAATTTCATAGGAGAATTCTTATCACTTTATGGAGTATTTGAAAGATCTTCATTATATGGTGTATTTGCTAGTTCTTCTATAGTATTTTCAGCAGCATATACTATTTATATGTATCAAAAAATAAGCTTTGGGGGGGCATATTCAAAAATGTTTACTGCTAATCTAGCAGATTTAAATAAAAGAGAATTTATGATACTATTAACTTTAGTAGTACCTACCGTTATTTTTGGTATATACCCTGCTGTAATATTAGATGCTATTCATTATTCAGTTACTACATTAATTTATTCATTTGATATTAATATCTTTGATTGTACTGGACCAGATAGTTGAGAAAGTATTTTTGAGGGGACTACAGCTAGTTCAGGTGACAATTCCTTTGGAGAACCATCCGACCCTGTCCCAGGGAGAAGATGCCCTGCTTGCTTAGAAGAGGAGAGAACAGTATGGGTTATTCCTGGAAAATGTTGTCCATATTGTGGTACACCTGTTAATTAAAAGGAGTAAATTTATTTAATGGATTTAAGAATTTTATGCTAAAAAGTTTAACTACTATATAGTATAACATTGCTATACCATTCTTAACTATCTGCGTTTTAAATTTTATCTTTAAATCGTTATCCCCTTTTTTGACTTTAACTATTTCCTTATATCTATTATTACAAAATATAGATAGGGATCCTAGTGATATGTCTCTAAACTATTTTTTATACTTGTAGTAAAAATAACTATTTTTAAACATGTTTAACAATAATATTATAAGTCCACTAGATCAATTTGAAATAAGAAACCTATTTAGTATTGATACACCATTATTAGCCAATATTAATTTATCAATAACAAACATAGGTTTCTATATGACTATAGCTGCCTTTTTAACTTTTTACTTTAGCATCTTAGCTACAAACCACAAAAAAATTACTCCTAACAATTGATCTTTAAGTCAAGAAACACTATATGCTACTATACACAGTATAGTTATAAACCAAATTAATAATAAAAATGGGCAAGTTTATTTCCCATTTATGTATGCATTGTTTATTTTTATTTTAATTAACAATCTTATTGGAATGGTACCATATAGTTTTGCATCAACATCTCATTTTATCTTAACATTTTCACTTAGTTTCACTGTAGTATTAGGTGCTACTGTATTAGGGTTCAAAGAACATGGATTGAAATTCTTTTCTTTATTTGTTCCAGCAGGATGTCCTTTAGGATTATTACCTCTTTTAGTGTTAATTGAGTTCATTTCATATTTAGCTAGAAATGTATCACTAGGTCTTAGATTAGCAGCAAATATATTATCAGGTCATATGCTTTTAAATATTTTAAGTGGGTTTACATACAATATTATGAGCTCAGGATTCATTTTTTTTATACTAGGATTATTACCATTAGCATTCATAATAGCATTTTCTGGACTTGAATTAGGAATTGCATTCATACAATCTCAAGTTTTTGTGGTTCTATCTTGTTCTTATATAAAGGATGCTTTAGAATTACATTAATCTTTGTTAAAATAAATTACTATGATTTTTAACAAAGGAGACTTAAATAGATTTATTGTATTACAATTGTATATTTATATAAGTTTTCTTTTAGAATTAGCTACAGTCGTGTAGTTATATTCTAATATTTATATCTTTTAGAATTAGCTAGAATCGTGTAGATATATTCTATATATATCAAAAGATATTTTATATTAAAAAGGCCATATAAATGGTAAGTTTAGAGGTTCGATTCCTTTACAGCCTATGATTCTAAAAATTTTACATAAACTTAAAAATTCTGAATTTTTATAAAAAAGTTAAACTTACAAATTCGTATTTTTTTTTATAAAAAGTCAGATAAACTTAAAAATAATTGTTAATAAATTATACTAGTGAACTATAGGTTAAAGTTATCTTTTCCTACCTATGTAAGGGTTCTTTTGTAACCTTTAATGGTTACTTATCTTTTTTTAGGGAAAGGGATAGGATTAAAACAGAAAGGGTTATAGTAACAATCCTTCCTTTTCAGAAAAGGTAAGAGTAAGCGAAAGCTAATATTACTGAACAGGGTGCTGAATAATAATACATAAAGAATTCTAAGATCTTTTAGATACTAAATCTTAGAGATTAAAGAAAAAAAGAAATTAGCTCAATGGGTAGAGCATCCCTTTTAGAATGTATTTACTGAACTGTTAAGGTTTGAATCCTTTATTAACAGTTAAAACAAGTAACTATAGAGACACCTATGTTCTAATTTATAGTTAAGTATTATATTATTATCTTATAACTAACTGTAGAATATCTTATAACTAACTGTAGAATATCTTATAACTAACTGTAGAATATCTTATAACTAATTATATAATTAATGTTGTTATTTTTTTTTACTTTTAAAATTAAATAGAAATTAACCAAAAAAAAAGATTCATAGATCTCATTACAAAAAGTGCATTATGCAAAATTTAAAATAGACAATGTTAAATTTAAATAGGAGTAATTTTCAAGCTCATCCCTTTCATTTAGTATCACCTTCACCATGACCTCTTTACACTTCCATTAGTATGTTAAGTCTTACTACATCCGCAGTTTTATCTTTTCATGGATTTGCTTATGCAGAAAATAATTTACTTTTAAGTATTACATCTTTAATATTATCAATGTCATTTTGATTTAGAGATATAATAGCAGAAGGTACATATATAGGTAACCACACTCTTGCTGTACAAAGAGGATTAAATTTAGGGGTAGGTTTATTCATAGTAAGTGAAGCTTTATTCTTCTTAGCTATATTTTGAACATTTTTCCATAGCGCTCTTTCACCAGCAGTTGAACTAGGTGCAATGTGACCTCCTTTAGGTATAGAAGCGATAGATCCTTTTGAATTACCTTTAGTAAATACAGTTATTTTACTTTCTTCAGGGTTTACTGTTACATATGGACATCATTATTTAATTAATGGAAATAGAGGTAAAGCTTTATATGGTTTACTCTATACTATTATATTAGCAGTAATATTCACAGGTTTCCAGGGTGTGGAATATTCAGTATCATCCTTTACTATCTCAGATGGAGCTTTTGGATCATGTTTTTACTTTGGAACAGGGTTAATTATGGAGCCCCTATTCTATTTATTTTACTAAAAGAAAGTATAATTTAATATCTATTGCTTTTTTAAGCCTAAAGATGTAACTATGAAGAGTACAAATAGGTTTGTATGTTTTCCTTCTAGTAACCCCACAGTGTGAATAAATAGATATCGATTAGTAAAGAAAAAAATAAATTAAGTTAATAATAAATTTATTTTTTTTTATGAGTAAATAGAGTAGAAAATAGGGTAAATTGCATGGAACTATTCTATTTAATATATTATACAATATGCAGCCAAGTATACTTCTACTTCTATCTATATTAAATTATAGGAATAAAATTTATAAAGGTTCAACGACTAGTAAGTTTGTTTTATATAAACAAAGAATCTTACCTTTAAAACCCTACAATTTAGTGATTTATTAAATTGATGACATAGTCTAGACCATTTTATAAAAATGGAAATAAAGGATTAAATCCCCTTTACTGAGATAAGTCCATGGATTACATGTAATGATAGGTACAGCATTTTTAGCTGTAGGTCTTTGACGTTTATTAGCATATCATTTAACAAATAACCATCATCTAGGATTAGAAGCTGGTATATTATACTGACACTTTGTGGATGTAGTGTGATTATTTCTATTTATATCTATTTATTATTGAGGTTCTTAAGCAATAGATTTGTATATTTTATGTTAACACCTCTAGTTTTATTCGGATATAATATATAAAACGAAAGTATCTAGCAATGATGCTAGTGGTGAGGATCCTAGTGATAGAGACGATGAAACGAAGAAGGAGGAAAGTTTTTAATAGAAGAAATAGAAGATATTGAAAAGTTAATTAAACTTTCAAATCTTGCTAGGATTTTAGATGAAAAACTTCCTTATTATCAAAAAGATAAAAATAGTTAATCAACTAAGAAAAAATCAACATACTTCCCTATGTATCCATTAAACCTGCAAAATACGAATTATATAATTCTATAATATAAAAGAATTTTTTTATAATTAAAATCCCCAATATATAACCATTACTGCGTACATAAGTGGTAAGAAAGATCTTAACCCTACATATCTTCTAAAATCTTGGTTATCTGCTACAGCATGAATAACTGACTCAGCTCCTAAGAGTAATAGTGTTTTATAGAATGCATGATTAACTAAATGGAATAATGCTAGAATAAAAAGAGAGTCCATTATGTTTTTGTTAAAAGCTCTTTTTTTTACACTTTTCATATAATAAAGAAATTAGCCTTAAGTATTTACTTTTTAGTTTGTTATTACTTAAATATACTTAAAGACTATATTCTTGGTTTAAACAAAAAGCTAAGGATGAATTATCTACTAAAAATCTGAGGTATCCCTGTCAGTTAACTTCAGATTAACGTATGAATTCTTTAACTAAAGAATCTAGTTTAAATTTACATGAAAAAATTAAAAAAGAATAATACTTTTAAAGAAAATTATTTTAGCCATTTATAAAGAAGATTCTTCTAATTATTCAGATTATAATATAAATATAGGTTACATTATTAGAATTTTTAAAAGATCTTTTTAGTTTGAACCTTTTTTCACGAAAGGATATGCTGTTGCATAGTATACAATAAAAAGAATAATTAGAGAATACTTAATTTTCTTGTATTGTTCTCCCATTTTGTTAACTATAACCGTTTGATAATAAACAAGTTTAGTAAAAAGTATACTATCCATCGAGCTGTATTCTATTAGTAAAACCATGTTTAGGTTGTAAAAATAACCATACATAGTAGTGTGTGTGAAAAAAACACTCCAAATTTATATATAAGTATAATGGATAATTTATAAATAAAAAATAACAATTCATAGTAATGTAAGTGTAAGTGTAAGTGTACGTCTAAGACAAACACTCCAAATTTATATATATAAGTATAATGGATAATTTATAAATAAAAAACACATTATCATGCACATTAATTTTAAACTTTTAAATTCTTTACGTTAAATAAATTTTTAATTGTTAAACTCTTATAAAATATAACACAGTTAAGGTTGGACTCCTTAAAACTCTTTAAACTCAATGTTAATTCTATCATTAATTCTATTAATTTTATCTAATTCTCTTACATTAAGACAAGACAAATCTATTCTTTATTCCATAGCAACTATTACTATATTAGTTATTGCTGCTCTTATTTCATATCACAACCTAAACTTGGTTTTACTAATAGAATACAGCTCGATGGATAGTATACTTTTTACTAAACTTGTTTATTATCAAACGGT
>Ga0139315_10050_pt1 | contig 12303 bp, 16 predicted proteins | sample In3P11_FD_99380 | JGI IMG/M metagenome (GOLD analysis project Ga0139315, IMG submission 99380) | reverse complement strand
GATAGCGTAAGTCATAACAGATTACTTGTGTTGCAGGGACACCGTTTATTTCAAAAGTGTTAGGTTCATTATTTCCACTTTTTAAAAAATGATGTTCATCAAGCATAGGAACTAAATGGACTTTATCTGTTGTATTAATAAGCTCACCAGCACTGTTAACTGCAAATGCAGTGTTGTATATACTGTCAACTTTATAATTTGAAACAGAGCCAGCAACAATATTTGTATTATATGATTGCGCTAATCTCTGGATAAAAGGATAACTATTTTCTAGATTAGTATCAGCTTTATTTATTAATTGATTTAATGCGTATCCATTGTTCCACATTTCGGGAATGACAACAACATCTGCATCAAAATAATTATCTTCAAAAAAATGGGCAATTTTATTTTTATTATTTTCAAAATCTGCTTCTTTAATTTCAAATTGGAAAATTTGAACTTTCATGATTTAACGCTCCTCATATTTAAATTTATAAATTGAATAGATTTCTTCTGAATAGGTAATGTCATCACCATGTGAAGTGGTAATTAATTTTGGTTTAACTGTATCAATAATTTTTCCGTTACTAATATTTTGCGCCATATCATAAGTGAATTTACTAATTGGTGGATGTAATGACTCAGAATGTGAAATAAATAAATCTCCACAAATTAGTATTTCATCTTTATTGTGATAGTAAACAACATGTCCAGGTGCATGTCCGGGGGTTAAATAATAACTAAAAGGTATATTTAATGAATGGTGTAATGGCTGAACTTTATATGCAACACCAGTTTCATCGATGTCATGTTTATTTGGATAAGGTAACGTGCCATTAATATATGGCAGTTCTTTTTCATGTGCATAGATTGGAATATTAAGAGATTCAGATATTTTTTTTGCGCCGTTAATGTGATCTAAATGTCCATGTGTTAAAAATATTGCTTGAGGTGTACCAAGTAGTTGAGCTGTTCTAATTTGCATATCAGCATAGGATGCCATTCCTGTGTCGATAATATATACATTATCTCCATTAACGACATACCATGTGTTGATAATAATTGGAATACCGACCGTAGTCTCTACGGTTAATTTATAAATATGAGTTGATATTTGTTTCAATTTCAATTTCCCCACTCCTTTGTAAGATCTGATATGATAAAAGTGTAAAATACGATTAGTCGTCTCACAAGAAGGCACAAATAAGTAACTGGTTGATTGTAGGAGGAGAAAATGATGCAAATAGCAATCAATTATGGTGACTGTAATGCAGTGATTCAACATGGGTGCCCGTTCGAAACTGTTCTCCGAGCACTAGGTGGTAAATGGAAAGGCATCATTATCAGCACACTTTATCATGAACCTCACTTTTATAACGCGCTTCATAGAGATATACCAGGAATAAGTAGAAAAACATTAACAGAACAACTGAATGATTTAATTTCACTCCAAATTGTTCATAGAGAAGAGCTAGATGATTACCAACAAAAGGTTAGATATTCATTAACACCAAAAGGTAAATTGTTATTTCCGATTATTCAGGAGATGGCACATATAGTAAATGAAGATTCATAGATAATAATCTTGTAGATAAATAACCGTATCACTATCCGATAAGCAGAAGTGTACCGTAAGTGATGCGATTTTCTATGATTGTATAGTAGAAAAATAGAGCCCAATAAATATGTATTTAGTAGGTAAATAATGAAATATTGGATTATTCCAAGCAATGTAAAGACCTATAATGTTGTAGGTGCATTTAATGAATTAAGTGAAATTGATTGGGAACAAAGTAGAAACATTAAATCAGCAATGACCGAAGATATAGTTTAATCTATTTCTCTCGTCCATATTCATGTGATAAATACACATGTAAAATTAGAGAAATCAATAAACGGAAGACTACGATTAATGATGAGACTACATTCTAAATGGTGATAATTATGGAAATTACATGCAACTTGAATTACTTGAAATTATAAATAAATCATTATTGACCTTTGAAAATTTACAATTAAATGGATTGAAAGGTAATATTCAAGGTCCAAGGTCATTAAAGGATAATTTATTGCGCTTCATACAAAAAAGGATAGACCCTTCTTCTAAACAATATGAAGAGAAATGAATGGAGACTCTAAGGTATTCTATCGTGAATTGGTGAAAAGCAAAATAATACCTGAGATTAAAAAAATAACGACAATGAATTAACTAAAGAGGAAATAGATTTGATTGTTAGACACTTAAATCAATATATCAATAGAGAAGAGTGTAATAAGACAAGAAAAATATGTCTTATTACACTCTTTTATTCTCCTAATATGATTTTTAAGGTATTTTATGATTATTGAAGGTAGGAAACAGTTCATATATTATTTATTATCGAGGTATATTATTCAAATGGGTATTCGCATTCGATATATGTAAGTTTTTTTCAAATTTTTTAAATTCAGAAAATATGTTTAATATATTCGACTAGTGGTTAAACATTATTATAGAAAGACATTAATTAAGGAGGATTTTATTTATGGAAAATACTAAAACTAATATTATACAAAGAAAAGGATTAAGAAAACATAACAACAAATTAATAGCAGTTACTATTTCTTCACTAGCTTTAGTTGTACCTCTAGCTTTTGGTAATGCAGAAGCTGATGCAGCACAAACAAATGATAATTCAGGACAACAAAAGACTGTTCAAAGTAATGAGAATCATGGTAACGGATTCCTTAATGGTGGATTGCAAGGTAACAAAAATAATGGCGGATCAGCTGATCAAAGCAATGCCCACGAAGGTAATGGTATATTAAACGGTGGTGCTCAAGGTAATAAGAGCAACGGCGGTGACGCTACCCAAAAAAATGATCATGAAGGTAAAGGATTCCTTAATGGTGGATTGCAAGGTAACAAAAATAATGGCGGAAAAACTGATCAAAGCAATGCCCACGAAGGTAATGGTATATTAAACGGTGGTGCTCAAGGTAATAAGAGTAACGGCGGTGACGCTACCCAAAAAAATGAAGATCAAGGTAATGGCTTCAAAAACGGCGGTGCTCAAGGTAACAAAAATAATGGCGGAAAAACTGATCAAAGCAATGCCCACGAAGGTAATGGTATAAAGAACGGTGGATTACAAGGCAATAAGAGCAACGGCGGTGACGCTACCCAAAAAAATGAAAATCAAGGTAATGGCTTCAAAAATGGTGGTGCTCAAGGTAACAAAAATAATGGTGGAAAAACTGATCAAAGCAATGCCCATGAAGGTAATGGTATAAAGAACGGTGGATTACAAGGCAATAAGAGCAACGGCGGTGACGCTACCCAAAAAAATGAAAATCAAGGTAATGGCTTCAAAAATGGCGGTGCTCAAGGTAACAAAAATAATGGCGGATCAGTTGCTCAAAGCAATGCCCATGAAGGTAAAGGCTTCTTTAATGGCGGATTACAAGCCAATAAAAGTAATGGTGGAGGAATTGTAAATCTAATCAAAGAATTATTTCATAGTTAAAGACATTACTTAATATTAATAAATAAATGAGATGGTTGATTTTGTATAAAACAAAATCAACCATCTTCAATGTAATTCTCTCTGAACCCAAAAATGAATATACTCATTAATAACTTGTTTATCTTCATTGAAATCTTTAAATGCAATTTGCATTTCATAGTTTTCCATATGCCTTCCATAGAATCAGTGTCATTGCACTTTCCTACTAGAGATACACTATGAGTCATACCGACATGCTTAACCTTATTTTTAAATAAACTCTAAGCATATTGATAGCCACCATCACTTCGAAATAAAACACCTTTGGTGCTTTCAAATTGTTCAGCCACTTTATCAAAATATGAAATATAAATGTGTTATTATTTGATATCTCTATATCATGATTCATTATTACCTAATTCATATATCACACTCAAATATATTTTTATCATTTTTAAAATTTAAATGTTTATTTATATATAATATTATGAAATTATTTTTCAAGCAGATAATGTATGTACTAATATTAAATATAATTAGAATTTTTTGTTTAGTTTAACAGAAAGTTTTCTGCAGTAAAAAACTTTTATAATATTTTTCCACGAACATGGTTTAGTACATATAAATAACGGCTATATATCATAATAGACAATTATTTATAAGGAGTGTTTTCATGAAAAATACTAAAACTAATATTGTACAAAGAAAAGGGTTAAGAAAATATAATAACAAATTAATAGCAGTTACTATTTCTTCACTAGCTTTAGTTGTACCTTTAGCTTTTGGTAATGCAGAAGCTGATGCAGCACAAACAAATGATAATTCAGGACAACAAAAGACTGTTCAAAGTAATGAAAACCATGGTAATGGCTTCCTTAATGGTGGATTACAAGGTAACAAAAATAATGGCGGATCAGCTGATCAAAGCAATGCCCACGAAGGTAATGGTATAAAGAACGGTGGACTACAAGGCAATAAGAGCAACGGCGGTGACGCTACCCAAAAAAATGAAAATCAAGGCAATGGCGTAGCTAATGGTGGTGCTCAAGGTAATATAAACAACGGAGAAAATGCTGAACAAACAAATTCTCATGAAGGAAATGGCGCTTTAAACGGTGGCGCTCAAGGTAATGCAAATAATGGTAAAGATGCTTCACAAAGTAATGACCATCAAGGCAATGGCGTAGCTAATGGTGGTGCTCAAGGTAATATAAACAACGGAGAAAATGCTGAACAAACAAATTCTCATGAAGGAAATGGCGCTTTAAACGGTGGCGCTCAAGGTAATGCAAATAATGGTAAAGATGCTTCACAAAGTAATGACCATCAAGGCAATGGCGTAGCTAATGGTGGTGCTCAAGGTAATATAAACAACGGAGAAAACGATTCATCTAAAGGCGACTCATCTAAAGACGACTCATCTAAAGGCGACTCATCTAAAGGCGACTCATCTAAAGACGATTCATCTAAAGACGATTCATCTAAAGACGACTCATCTAAAGACGACTCATCTAAAGACGACTCATCTAAAGACGACTCATCTAAAGGCGACTCATCTAAAGACGACTCATCTAAAGACGATTCATCTAAAGACGATTCATCTAAAGACGATTCATCTAAAGACGATTCATCTAAAGACGATTCATCTAAAGACGATTCATCTAAAGACGATTCATCTAAAGACGATTCATCTAAAGACGACTTATCTATTGAAAATTCTAAACAAGCAAATACTTATAAAGAAAATGTTACTTTAAACCACGGTTCTCAAGGTAATGCAAATAATAACGAAGATTTTTCTCAGAATAATGATCGTCAAGACAATGGCGTAGCTAATGGTGGTGCTAAAGATAACAAAAGTAATGCTAAAAATACTAATCAATTACCAAATACAGGCAATTCAAACGAAACTACAAGTGGTACATTAATAGGTAGTATTTTAGCAGCATTAGGCGCATTATTTTTGGGAATTAGAAAGAAAAGTGAATAATTAAGTATAAATTAACTTTAAAGTTTTTTGTATTAGTGGAAAGCATACAATATTCTAAGTAGTCAGGTTTACGACTGCTTAGAATTCATTACTATTAATTTAATAAATATAAATTAATAGTAATTGGTTATTAAAATTTGAATTTTCGATATTTAAAATCACTTATACTAGCTATTACTCATTTTTATGTGAGGTATATTATTCTAATTTTGAAGATATATAAAATAGTTTACAAGTAAAGAAGTTATACGATGCACATACAATTTATTAATTGTATGTGTACATCACTGTACGCAAAGCCCCTATGTAGATTGTAGACTGCAGGGGCTTTTTACTATTTTTATTTCAAACTACCATAGCAATAGTTTGGAGTTATGAGTTAATCAATGATATTAAAGATAATAAATTATAAGATGTCCTATAATAATGATACAAATGGTTAAATGTATGAAGTAGAGCTATTAGTGACAAATGATGTCACTTTTAGTAAGCATACAAAATATTCGCAAATGAAAAAGTATAAAAACACGTGAATAAAAGTATGTAGATCGCCTACTTCTCAGGTGTCAATTCAGGAGCAGAGAGGAAAGCGTATCAGATGGTCAAAGTTCTTTTTCACATCTTAAATGGATGGCAAACATTTATCTCAATAGCTTCAGTAATACTACTAGCTATAATTGACTTCTTCACTATTTCTAAAAGAGATTATTAAATCACTGTAAAATTATGTAAGTAAACGTCACTATATTTAATAAGCAAAAAATAACAAAATATAAATAAAGCCCCTCTTGATCTTCTCAAGAGGGGCTTTAAAAAGACATGTTTAATAATTTATTTGATGTTTGGGATAGTTTCTATATTCATTTCAACACTAAATCATACATAAAAATCTTGATTAAACCTTCTAGTCTATTTAAAGTAATTATATTTAGCTATGAAGTGAATGAAAAATAACCCATCCAAACATAGTAAACTATTGAACTAATTTTTATTTTTCTTCATGTTGACCAAATAAACCTTTAAAAAACGCAATTACTTTTTTAACTAAGTTAAAGATTAACATTCATAACACTCCTTTAAATATCTTTGATAATTAAATTATACCTAAAGTAATAAATAATTCAGTTTTTTTTCGAAAATGGATAGTATATATTCAAATATGTCAAAATTGAATGATATTTATACGTACAATTATTCATAAGTGTTTTCTAACTTAATCAAATTTTAACAAATGCTACATTAATATAGATTTAGACGGTATATTTAACAACATTAAGTAACTATATACCTTATTTTCATTAATAATAGAACTTATCGTATCAATAAAAAAGGAAAAGTATGATAAAAAATAACTAATTCACTATTGTAAAGAAATTGCAGACTTTCTATGAGTAAGACTTGTAAATTTATTGCAAATAAAGAAGTTACAAGATATACTAAAAATAACAAGTGAAGTATGGTTCGCCATATGCAAAAACCCCACTGCTGACCAAAGCAAAGTGGGGTTTTTTATTTATCTTTTTAGGTTATCTGTAATGTAGTTCGCAACTACACCAGCGATAACAGATAAGATAAATGTTCCAACAAGTGAAAGTATCGTTAACGCCATATGCACACCTCCTTTCATGCACAGGAAGTGCAACATATATTATATATATAGAAAGACAAAGACGAAAGAGCCACATTATAGATATTGTATGCAGGTATACATGATACACGCATACTGTTGCAACGGAATTTGGTTTTTTATTATTCTCCTTTATCATTGCATATTTTATAAACTTATAGATGAAAATATTTTCTCTTTTTTTTATAAAAAAGTTGCATTTCTATTCTTTGAATGTTTTATTTTTATATTTTTAGGAATTACTATTATTTCTTTAATTTTCTCTAATTATTCGCATTATTTGCTATTATTAATTTTATTTTCATTAGTTATTTTGCAATACATATTAATTGTTGGAACTATAAGTCTCATTTCTCCTAATGTGTTAGTAAGCATTGGCATAAGTATTATTTATTGGATTGGATCTATAATACTAGTATCTATCAATAAGAATATTTTTGGTGTTATCGCTCCTTTTGAAGCTAGTAATTCTATGTATATGTCTATAGAGAAAATACTTAAAAATAAAATGAATATAATTACCTTACATGATGTGTGGACAACATTTTCATTCTTTATCATCGTTTTAATTATTAACTTTATTATATTAATTTTAGCTAAAAAGAGATGGTTGAAATTAGGTATGTAAAATTATGTTTAAACTCTGAACTAAAAACTTTTTCTAAATATAAAGAAAGTTACGAATTAGAATTAATTAATGTGAATACAACAAGAATGAAAAAAGTGAAAGCAAGCGAAATTATATTAGCTATGCCAAAAAGATTACTGGAGTTATTAGATCAAGACAATTTCTTTTTCAAAGATGCTTCTCATTCAAAAGTTAGAAAATTAATAAGAAAACCATACGAATGCGAAAATATTTATATTGTTGGTGAAGATATTCATCTGATCAGGGTGGACAGAAGGAGCTTTCAAAACAACAGAAAGAATGTTACAAGAACATCTTGGATTAGAAAGACAAGAGTGGTTAGATAATGATTATTATTTAGGATGGTAATTTACTGCTTTATAGTGGCTAGCAATTAGCCACAATTACAAGTTACTTAATAAGATTGTAAAATAACTGTGATGATACTTTATTTTGAGAAGTGTAAAATGAAAACATACATTATATAGAAGGTGTGTGAATCTAATGCAACTAGTAAAATTGCCAAAAGACATCACCATCCCAGATAATTTAACAACAGTAGAATATCATGAACTTTTAGCATATTTTCATTTCAAGTCTGAGGCAAATCCAAGTAAAGTTGAATACAAACGTGCTTACAAAGATGTATGTGCCATTCTCAAAAAGTAGCAGTAACGAATGTAAATGAAACCGTTAGTAAAGACTAGCGGTTTTTTTGTGGCAAAATGTCCTTCTTACTGTTCAAAAAGGTTTCCCTTGCCACAAAAAAACCGTATAATGTCTTGCTGCGCTTATAAAACGCTTTTGTGTTAAGTCTAAGGCTTGATTAAAGTTTGAGGTCGTGGTCTCGATCGTTGTTAATAATTGGTCGTGACGCTTGTTTCTCTCGTACTCTCTTTTCTCGATCTCTTCGAGTCTTTTCATCAACAAGTCTTGTTGATTATGCAGCTTGTCGGCGACGCTCAAGCTCATTTGTGTCTTGGGCGAGTTGGTCCCAATCTGATTGAGTGGCGCCTGTATGTCGTTCAGTTGATTCATGACGGTTTGAAGTTGATCGTTTTGGCTGGACGTTCGTGTTTAATTCGTATTTTTGTTGTTGTCGTCGTTGTATTTGTCTTTCAAAGCCATGTTGGATGCCTCCTTGATTGTAATCCTCGCCCAATTTGCGCCCGCGTACTTTTTTATTTTCAGCTAAATGTCGATAGGTAATGCTTTTGGGGGTGAAACGTTCAATCGTAATACCATGTTGATTTAGATGTTCTTGAAGTTCTTCCATATTTGTCGCTGTTGATTGGTCAATCGCCTCACGTATGTCATCTTATCTTTCCATGAATATTGTGCTGTCGATGTCGTGTTAGGGTCGGCAATCGCTTTTTCTGTTTGAGTGTAACGTAAGCGTGCTGTGTCTTTCTCAGGTACGCTCAACCCCTATGCTCGACAAACTTCATCGTTGAACGCTCTCACATCGCGTAAAGCTTGTTTATTATTGTTAAATTTCTTACCTGTATTGAGGTCAATTGAATTAAGCGCAATATGATTGTGTACATGGTCTGTATCTGCATGCGTATAGACGGCGACTTGATGATTGGGTACCAGCTTTTCAGCAAACGCTAATCCTAATTGGTTACATTGTTCGGGCGTCACTTCGCCAGGTTGAAACGATTGGATAATGACATGCTCTTGATTACCGTTGGTTTTGCCATACAATTCACGAGTGGCTTTAAAACTTGATTTGGCATAGTCCACGTCACAATTTAAGCCACTTTTCTCAACGGCACGTTTCTCAGCGTAATTGATTGCCCGTGATGTTGATTTGGTCGCACTTAATTTAGTTGTTGCCATCGTTATCACGTCGTTTCTTTTTAGGTGCAAAAATCGCTTTTAAAATATGTAAAATCATAACGATGAATAAAAAAGCCATAAGCCAAATATTATTAGTAAAATCTAAAAATATAACGAAACCAATATAAGTAAATGCCAATATACCGATAATAATATTAAAAGTTAGTCTCAATTTAGACTTTGCCATATATCGTTCAACCTTTCACGTAATTCACTAATGTTACGTTCTAATGCTTCGTAGTTTGGTGCTTCATGTTGATGTTGGTTACAATATTTAGCAATCTGGTTAGCATTTGCGCCCAACATACTCAAATCTTTCGCTACCGATTGTCGCGTTGCTTGATCCAATTTGGGTGCGACCAATCGGGCGCCTTGTGCCCTTTTCTTAACGAACGCAGGCACACTCATACTTAAAGTTTCAGCGGATTGCTGTAACTTTAAATATTCGGATTCGCTCACACGAAAACTGATTTGTTTCGGTGCCTTACGGTTGGGTTTACGTTTTCGCCCAACAGTTTCGTCGCTAGCCACAAATGTGTTTTGTTCGCTCATTCAATTCCACCACGCTTTCTTCGAAAGATAGCGACATGATTAATTTTGCTTTACCCTGTAAAGTGAAATTAATCATGTCGCTAAGTGGTTTGGGCCAGCTTGTTGGGGATTATCCCCAAGCCCCTTATGTTTTTCTAACGCAAAAAAAGAATGGCTTAAACATTAGCCACTCTATGGAAGATAAGTCCTAGTACAAAAACTAAAAAATAAGCTAACCCGCCGATAAAAAATGCAAATTGGACACTACTATAATCTACAATATATGAAATTAGTAATGTACTTATAGAAAAACTAAAACTGTATACCATATTATTTAAAATGTAAGTATTAGTAAGTTGTGTGTCAGTTAAATTTAGTTGAATAACAGAATGTAAAATAATAGATCTAATTTCATCTAAAAGTCCGAAAATAAAAGAAAAAACTAAAGCTATATATATATATTTGTGTAAGCCAAAACTTATATTTAATATTCCTATGAAAATAGGCAAGTAAATAATAAAGAAAATTGTTCTTTTCTGAAAAAAAGAATCTTTAAAATTAACTATTATTCCTGCAAAAATTAAACCTAGAAAAAATGTAGCGTTGATCATTCCAAACCAGAATGTCTCTACTTTTAAAAATACTTTAATATATATTAGTAAAATAGCAGCTACCCAAACACTGTGTGCAAAGGATTCTATAAAGGTTGAACTGTTTAAAAAAATACTTTCTTTATTTTTGAAATTTATAGAGAGCATTGTGAAAAATGACCTGTGAAAAGTTTCTTTTTGAGTACCATGCTCAATAGTAACATTTATTAAATAAATGAATACTACTGAAATAATATAGCAAAAAATAGTTAGAATAACTAAATTAATATTCCCAATTAATGATAACAATATACCACCTAATGACCAAGAACCGACTTGTACAATGTTACTCATAGTATTCATTTTTGCATTTGCAATTGTTATATTTGTATTATCTTCTAACAAGGGAATCATAGAGTTCTTTATTGGATTTGTAAAACCATCAAACAATGAATTCATAAATATAAAAAAATAGAGATAAGGCAAAGGTATATTATTCATATATATTATAAACAATATAAATAGCATCATTATGATTTTCAGGCATTGAAATAGCAACAAAATACTTCTTTTTGACAAATATTGGTATATATATGGGGATATTATTCCGCTAAAAAATATCCCTGTAGTTATTATTATTGGAACAAGAGCTGGACCAGTAGCATTTTTAGTTTGGTGATATATGTACATTAAAATTCCAACAACATATATAACATCACCAATATTCGCCGATAATTGGCTCAAAAAAAGATAATAAAAATTATTACTATGTGTTTTTTTCATGGATATACCTCTTGATTTATCTGAATTATTAGAATATTATAACATTATATTCTTCTAAAGAATATAATATATTATAAACAAAGGTGGAGATATTATGAGTAAAGATAAGAAGAAGAATATTTTACGTTATAAAAAAGATTACCTTAATGAAGATTCACGAGACAATAGACAACCTTTAAGAATGCAAATTCATACAAAAGAAAAATAGTTTATGTTTAATGGGAGGATATACCTCCCATTATTTTTAACTAATAAGGGGGCAATTAGTATGACAGAAAACTTCAATCTACCATATCTTAATAATTCTCATATTAAACAAAATATAAACGAACTTTATGGCTTTACGAAGGAAGAATACGGAACAAATTTAGAAGAAAATGCGAGCTTAAAAGAAAAATATTTTGAAGCTATAAATAATTTGCAATCTGTTCAAGTTCCATATAGTAAAGAGAAAATTATTATCTCTTTTGAAGATAAATACTTACAAAATTCATTATTAGATTTAAAAATGATTAATCAAGAGGATTTAATAAATAATAAACACATCTTTAATAGTGAAGAACAAGAAGAAACGCATAATAGAATTAAAAAAGCATTACAATTAATAAAATCACTACATAGAGATTTATATGAACTAATTGAAATCATTGTAGGTTCTTTTTTAATTTTAAGAAAAGAAAATTTTGGAGGGGGATCGGTTTCTAATATTCTTGGAATGATTTGGTTAAATCCACAAAATGATTGGAATATCATTGATTGTGCAGAAGCAATCTATCATGAATTTATACATCAAAGTATTTTTTTAGATGATATGGTAAATTCCATTTTTCCAGATTCCAACGCTT
>Ga0139315_10049_pt1 | contig 12641 bp, 17 predicted proteins | sample In3P11_FD_99380 | JGI IMG/M metagenome (GOLD analysis project Ga0139315, IMG submission 99380) | reverse complement strand
GCCTTGCTTGGTAGACGTGGCTTGGGCGGTATCCTTCCTTATTCGTACTGGGTCCTGGTTGACGTGTGGGGATGCGAGAATGGGATAATGTTATAATGCGAACTGAATGGGTAATGCGGTAATGTGATAATAATATGAGCATGCAGAACTGGGGAATCTGGGGAATGCCTTTATAGGAGATGGTTCAGTGGTAACTTGTCTCCTCGGAAGAATCCTCAGTTTAGAGAATCAAATCAATGCCTCTCCTTTAAGATCAGCTTTGAAGCTTTCATTATATATGTTATTATCCGTATTTCTTCCCCTCAAAGAGTGAGCATGCATAGCTCCCTCCAGATATGATCCTAACCAACCCTTAGATAGATAAAAAACATCTAATTTCATTCACCCTTAGAGTTCGAAGAGACTGAAAGGTGAATACTTCGAACATGAAACTAAAGCACTTTCAGGTGAATACTGAAAGGTCCTTTAAGGTTATTCTTTTTTGCTCTGCGAAGGATCCTAAAGGTCCCGGAGGGGCTTGCGCTTCCTAGTGCAAGGAAGCTAGCTGCTAACGGAATCTAGGTGCTAATAGTTAGTATTGACTGGCCTTAAGGCAAGTAAGAAAGAAAGTGTAGGCAGTCCGGCTAATACTGAACTAGTCCAGTTCATACGTATTAGCGGAAGTAGCCTAGCAGATTCTCATTATAGCGGATTCTATTTCCCATAGGTGCATTGACTTACTATTAAGGAAGAGTGTCAGGGTGTTCCCAAGGCGTAGGTATGAAACATAAGTTTCAAAGTCTATTTCCACCCCACCAAAGGCAGTAGGGCATAGGTTCCCAAGTAAGAGAGTGTTAGTAGGGTCCCAAGGAGATATGAGTATGGCAAGGTTCGTTCCTAGGGTAGGTGTAATAAAGCAAGGTTGGTCGGTGAGAAGTCAAGGGTGGTTCGTTTCATCGGTGACCACCTTCACACGACTTGGCTTCGGTCCCCATTCCTTTGTCCGCTCCTTCCCGGCCAGCCAGCGTTACACGTAGAGATGCGAGGCGTAGATATGCGAGTATCATATGCATATAGTCTAATTGTATAAAGAAATGTATATGGAATGGAATGGAATAATGACATATATAACTGCGGATTACCATACCCTATCATCTTATTAGTGGAAAAAGGAGAAGTTTCTCATTTCACCTATTGGGACTCAGAGTTAACTACAGCTAATTATAACTAGTTGGACTGAAGTTGAACTCTTTATTCATTCTTCGGAATAAGAAAATATATATGAGATCAGACCTATATCTTCCCATTTTAGTAGCTGCAGAAGAGTAGCCTGGGAATAGCGGATTAGAGCTCCCGATACCAGGAAAAGATATTGATTATATCATAGATTGATTCTCTTCATGGTAGGTAGTGTCCCAGCGGAGTAGTCGTCCTTTGGCTGACCATAAAGCAATGACCTTATGGATGGTGAGCACTTAATGAATCTATACCACCTGTTGTTTTGCTCTTTGTTCGCTCCCGGAGGGGGGACTCATGCGGATGTGAAAACCCCACTTACTAACAAGAAAAGCACTGAAGTTGCAGAGGTCACGGAGTAAGCAGCAGGTTAGAAGTTTGAACAATCTACTAGGTGTTATCTAGTAGGTGGTGAGGTTAGAGTGGTGTTTGGTTCCTTCCGTGGCACATAAAGTATACTATTTGACAGCTTACATGAGGCTCAGTGTTCACGAGTCCCTGGCCTTGCTCCCCTTATAGATCCTGACCGGGGGGTGGTTCGCGCTGATAACTGTAGGGTTTGTAACCGAAAGGATTAAGGTTCAGGCGGTTTCAAATCAGTACGCCTGGCTTCTCTTCAGAGCCTAACCGTCCTCGGTACGTCTCCTAGTTACCATGTACCCCGTTTGGGCTGGACAATCAAATTCGCTGGTCCATAACAGGCCTTTGCTCAGTGCATATAGACTCTCGTCTTATATATAACTTCCCGGCTCTACTACATAGCTGGGTTGCCAGGCTTCATAGCTGCTCTCGCGCTTATAATAGGGATAGTGATCTCCCCATTCAACACTTATATGAATCAAATCCACCTTAACTCCACGACCAAACAATGTGAGTAAAACCAGCTTCACTACTACGCATGATTCTTAACCAACTGCCCCACCAAATCCCGATCCGAACAAAAGCTCTGAGCCAACTTACAATTTGCGTTAATCCCTTCCCTTATGATGATCCAGTTGATGAACCTGTCTTAGAACCACCCATAGCATGGGCAGAGATAGCAAGCAGGAGCCACTCATTGGCCATGTTCGCAGCTGTAGGGTTCTGATTACTAGGTTGAAGTAGGAGGTTTTGGGAGCTTTCAGGAGCGCATAGATGTTCAGGAGAGCATAGATTTGGGTTCAGGAGAGCTAAGATTTAGGTTCAGAATGGTAGTAACTTAGGTGCGAGCTGTAAACCTACAGTGTTCGATTCTTGCTCTAGAAACAGGCTTATGTCTCTATATACAATGCACTGTTCGAACTTCGATAGTGGAATTGATCACCCAATGAAGAGGAGAATGCACGTATCGCTCTATATACAATGCACCCTTAACACTGAGATAATGCACCTATCAATCTTTTGGCCCCCTATCCGTGGTTAATCACCTTTCTCCTCAGCTTTGTTCCACTAAATTGGGGCTATCGGTTACACAAGGGAAAACGGATCAAAAGGCTTACAAAGTCAAACCCTTGCATAAGATGAGTCCAGGACTCCCATCCTAGTATGACCTAGCCGATTCGGATTCCTGACGGCCTTCGAACAGCACATTCCTGGCTATGCTGTCCTCGGGCATATCGTAGGTCCGATCACTGGAGCCCTTGAGACTTAATGAAGAAGGCTATCCAACATTTGCTGAGATACTACCTAGCCCAGACTTCAGTGAATACTCCACGTTCCATCAAACGAAGTATAGGTTTGGCATTCTAAGTTCTTCTATCTCCTTGATCTCTATTAGATCTCTAAGCCGGCAACGAGTAGGACCGTCTCACATATGTTCCATTTCGTTGGCACTGCCAGTATCCATATCCATATGTTTCGACTTAGCTTACCGCTTTTCATACCATTTTGAGTGATCTCTAGTGGATCCATTCCATATCCGATCTTTCGTTTGCTACATCTACCCCCCGTCGACGAACATCTTTCATCACCTTGTATTCGCATGTTTCCATCGAACCTTGGCTGCTTTTTCCTATCTATCATGGACACTCCCACTGTGTGGAGCTTCACCTACTCCTTTTTCAATCCATAGGTGGCAATAGTTATCAAGCTTCTTCGCTATCACCATTCTATGGCAATACCTCCGCCTTTTTGGACACGTCATATAATAATAAGTCATATATACAAGCCTTTGACTTCCTCTGACTTTGGGATCTCTGTAGCCATGAAGGTAGAGATGACCTGAGTTAGACAATGGAGTAAAGGTTACCGTGAGATGACCTTTGACTATTAGCCTTTGTATCCCTTGCTTAGAAAGCACCCCTTCTTGACTATATATGGTTCAACAACTGCTTCTTAAACTGGTTCGTAAACGACAAAGTAGCTCCTCCTTTCCATTAGGGGCTTGCTTGACGTTAGGAAAGCAAGGACCGGTAGGGGCTTGCTTGACGTTAGGAAAGCAAGGAACTTTAGTTGCTCTTTGGTTACTTATTTGCCCCTCAAATAAGTCAAAAAAAAAGAAGTAAACCCTAACCCGACAGGGGGCTCGACCACCGCCCCCCTACCCAATAAGTAAATTGAAACTTTAGTTGCTCTTTGGTTACTTATTTGCCCCTCAAATAAGTCAAAAAAAAAGAAGTAAACCCTAACCCGGAGGGGCTTGCGCTTCCTAGTGCAAGGACCGGCAACGGGGCTCGACTGATAAGGATGCGCAAGCAGGCTCGACTGGACCCTTTAGGGGGCTCGACTGATAAGGATGCGTAAGCAGGCTCGACTGATAAGGCCGCCATCACCTTTAGGTGCTCGACCATAAGGACCTTTAGGTGCTCGACTGATAAGGACCTTTAGGTGCTCGACCATTTTTTGACTTATTTGAGGGGCAAATAAGTAAATTGAAGAGGACCTTTAGGTGCTCGACCATCCGCCCCCCCACCAAATAAGTAAATTGAATGCGTTAGCATGCTCGACTGTTAAGGCCGCCATCACCTTTAGGTGCTCGACTGATAAGGACCTTTAGGTGCTCGACCATTTTTTGACTTATTTGAGGGGCAAATAAGTAAATTGAAGAGGATGCGGTAGCAGGCTCGACTGTTAAGGCCGCCATCACCTTTAGGTGCTCGACTGATAAGGACCTTTAGGTGCTCGACCATTTTTTGACTTATTTGAGGGGCAAATAAGTAAATTGAAGAGGATGCGGAAGCAGGCCCTTTTTTTTACTTATTTGAGAGGGGCCACCCAATAAGTAAATTGAACCTTTAGGTGCTCGACTGATAAGGACCTTTAGGTGCTCGACCATAAGGACCTTTAGGTGCTCGACTGATAAGGACCTTTAGGTGCTCGACCATAAGCCCCCCACCAAATAAGTAAATTGAAGAGGATGCGCAAGCAGGCTCGACTGGCCGCCATCACCTTTAGGTGCTCGACTGTTAAGGCCGCCATCGAGACCCCCCCACCCAATAAGTAAATTGAATGCGGAGCACGCTCGACCAACGCCATCATGCCCCCGGCAGGGTGAGGTAACGAACGCTCGACTGGCCGCCATCGCTCGACCAGCGGGAGAGGAAATTGGTTTGATCAATCGTGTTTCCAAGCCAAGTGCTGTGCATTGTATAAGAAAATATATGCATATTTCCCTTCTGAGTCACTTGCTTCATCGACTGTCCCCGCTCTGCTTCTAGTGATGGATCAATAGGTTCTTTATCTAGGATCGGATCTACTACTGCAGAATCTATAGCTTCATCTACTGGATCAACTGATATGACTGGTGGAAGGGATGCTGCGGGCTATGGATTTGGATCTGAACGAAGGTCATAATCTCGATCACGATCAGGAACTGGAACAGGCGCCTCTAGTCCTGGGTCTGCTACTAGGTATACTCCTGCCAGTGGATCTAGAAATTAAATGGGCTCTGCTCCGCTCTCTGCTCCCTTCACCTTAGCCCTGACATTCAGGCTACACTCGAGACTTCGAATCTATCTCTACGCGGCACTACTTCCTTTTCTACAGGCCTATTCATTTGTTTGCATGCGCCACTGGGGCAGTCCGATACCTATTGGTTTCATGCAGTCCTATGGCTAGCCTATTCCGGCTTTCTCTCTAATGATGGTCTGGCAGGGGCATAGCGCTTTCTAATGAAGGTCCGTACGAGAAACAGGGCATATCTCACCACCTGCACCAATTGAAGCTATTGATTCAGTTGCAATTATTATATTAAGTCTTTGTTTACCTAGTTTATCCAGAGCTAGTTTACCGAATGGATGATCCTGCGTTGATCCACCACTAATAGAGCAAGTAGCAAAGCAAGCAGCAGAGACACAAGCGGTTGACTTTGTTGATCTTATTGATCCACCAGTAGAAGATCCAATTCGAGAGTCCAAAGCATCCCTTCCAGATCGAGATACAGAGCCAGTTTACCGAGGCGAACCATCACCAGTAGCAGGAGTAGTTGTTTCACTAGATCCAAAGCTAACATACCAGTTGCCTGCCCAGTTCGGGAGCCAGCCAATTGGACTCAAATCCGTTTTTCCGGCATGCATATATACGGGCCACCCATAGCAGTTTGAGTTCCCGTTATTGGTCCACCTCCATCAGAGGAGCAAGTAGAGGCAAGCGCGGATGACCCTGATCCCGTTTCACCGGTGGATTAAGCATTGGTAGATTGGAAACTCTAAATGTGCAAAAACCCTCCACACGCTAGCTTGGCTTAGATGGCTTTGTCTGTCTGGCTTTGTCTAGCTCTATAGGACATACAACCGGGGCCGCTGTAAGAAGGGTAGCCCTTGTGGCTGTAGCCAGGCCTGGCTCACTAAGGGTCAGAATCTCGATCTCGATAGGAACATCAGAATCTGGATTTGGATCTGCATCTAATAGATATATATATAAACAACTGGACCAACTGCTTAAACAACTGCTTAGTAAAGTGCTACTAGATTAACTGCTTCTGGAACTACTGACTCTACTTCTGCTTGCTTCACTGCTACGGGCTATAGACCTGCACCTGGATATGCTATTAGGGACGTAGCTACGAGATCTGCTGCTTATGCTTCATCGACTGGATATACTGTTGGATCTACTGACTCTACAGGATCTACAGAAGGTGGTGGTAGATAAGCTAGAAGGTATGCTGGTAAAGATGGTGATGGACGAAGAAATGATGGTGGGTAAGCTGGGTATGCTGCTCTTGGTGCTGCTAGCTATGGCTCTATATATGCTGCTGCTGTTACTAGATCTACTACTGGTGTTTCTGGTTCAAGGTCATCAGCTTAATGAACAGGATCGACTACAGAATAATACGCTTAATCGACTGGCTGGTTCAACTGCTGCTTCATCAACTGGATAAACCACCATATATGGATCAAGTGAACCAACCGGATCAACTGCTTCATATGGACCTGGTGGAACTACCCGTGCTTATTATGGCTCTGCTCCAGCTTCTAGGTAAACTGGATAAACAACCGGAATAGGAGCTGCTTATGCCTTTGTCTCTACTGGATCATTTACTGATGAAATATAAACGACTTCCTGTGCTCTCTACGCTAGGCATACACACATAAGTGATGATGGATCTTCTTGATCAATGGCAAAGCAACCTTCGAAATGATGTTCCCATGGTGTAGACAAGCAGCATAACTCACCAATATGACCATCACCCTAAACCCAAGAGCATGAAATGAATATCTATCAGAGGCACTCATTATCATGCTAGCCTTAGGCTTGAAAGGCCCATGACATCTCCTCTTCTCACCAAACGTGTGCTGCATATGTTTCTGCGTATTTGTAGAATCCATTTCATCTTGCTCTATCATGAAGTAGGCTCACTAATAATGAGTTGAATGATGTGGTGGACATCCTATAAAGTGGGAGCAATCTCCCCAACTGGTAATAAGAAAGTATGTCATATGGGATCCCAATAGGTCAACAACTCCTTAAGCTATGCATAACAAGGAATTTCTTACTCGACCAATATATATATTTGAAGAAGGAAGATCTTGCCGGCTAACCTATAGGTGAACTTTTGGCGTACTTACCACATAATATATAAGAAACGACCTCACTTTCTTTCTAACTGATTGAAGCCCAATCGGAGTGCCGGAAGCCTACAACCATAGTCTAGGCCGAGTGACTAAAGGTTCAATTTACTTATTGGGTGGGGGGGCATCGGAATGAGTGAGTGACTTCGTCGATGGCGGCCAGTCGAGCCTGCTTGCGCATCCTCTCGATGGCGGCCTTATCAGTCGAGCACCTAAAGGTCCTCTTCAATTTACTTATTTGCCCCTCAAATAAGTCAAAAAATGGTCGAGCACCTAAAGGTTAGGGTTTACTTATTGGGTGGGGGGCTTATGGTCGAGCCTGCTTGCGCATCCTTAACAGTCGAGCATGCTTACGCATCCTCTTCAATTTACTTATTTGCCCCTCAAATAAGTCAAAAAATGGTCGAGCCCCCTAAAGGTGATGGCGGCCAGTCGAGCCTGCTGCCGCATCCTTATCAGTTGAGTGCGAAGCCCTAACCATTTGGGAGTGGATCCAGTCGGTTCAGAGAGAGAGAAAGCGCATCTTTACCAGCGCAGCCTAACCAGCGCATCTTTACTAGCGCAGCCTAACCAGTCAGAGAAAGCCCGTCCTAACCAGCGCATCTTTACTAGCGCAGCCTAACCAGTCATGGAGCGGCGGAGCCCTAACTAGCGCATCATCGGGAGTGCCTTCGGTTCAGAGAGAGAAAGTGCTAGCGATAGCGCCTTATCAGTTTAGCTAGCGAAGCCCTCCCCATCGAGTCGGTTCAGAGAGAGCAAAGAGCGAAGCCCTAGAGGGCTGGTGCTAGAGAGTGGATCCAGTGCTAGAGAGCTGGTGCTAGAGAGCTGGTGCTAGAGAGCTGGTGCTAGAGAGCTGGTGCTAGAGAGCTGGTGCTAGAGAGCTGGTGCTAGAGAGTGGATCCAGTCGGTTCAGAGAGAGAAAGTGCGAAGCCCTAGAGGGCTGGTGCTAGAGAGTGGATCCAGTGCTAGAGAGTGGATCCAGTCGGTTCAGAGAGAGAAAAGCGCGGGGAGTGGATCCATCATCATGGCATGGGAGTGGATCCAGTTCGGTTCAGAGAGAAAAAGAGCTAGCGCTAGCGCCTTATCAGTTAAGCGCATCCTTATCAGTTAAGTGCATCCTTATCAGTCAAGTCGGTTCAGAGAAAAAGCTGTTCCTTGCCCGGTGCGGGACAAGTAATAAATTCCTCATTGTCCTTGCTTTCCTAACGTCAAGCAAGCACTACGTTCCTCTTCAATTTACTTATTTGGTGGGGGAGGGGCCCCAAAAGAGAGTTGCTCCTAACCATATGAATGGTTAGCGTTAACACCCTATCCTCGCACATTACTTCACCCTATCAGCCCTTATATTTTCTCTAGAGGAACAGCTGTAGCTGGCCCAACGTTATTCCCATCAACTGCCCGGTGTAGCAATGCTCCCGCTCCATCAACAATGCTGAGGCTCCCGTGGCATCTATCCTCGACCTATGTGTTACGGCTTATCGACGAGTATAAGATCTATCGAGCCCAACGGAATAACCACACCTCATTGGAAGTATAGGCTTTTCTGAAACAATTACTCTTATTGGCTAATGCTTCCATATTCGAATTGGTTGTTGGAGCCTGCCCTTAAAAAAGGACCCTGTTTCACTAGCAAATCTAGTTGGAGCCTGGATCCCATTGAGGAACCGCCTTATCACCGAGGAGACACGTATTAAGATCAACTGCTGCTCGTTCTAGCTACCTTTGCATCTACTGCCTGTGATTCTGCCTAAGCTGCTTTCTCTGCTGCCTATGCTGGTTATGAAGACACAATCTAAACCGACTGCTGTAACCGGGTAAACCGCCTTTTTTTCCTATGTCCTAGTGGGCTGTAGTTCCAATAGTCATTGTCCGAGCATCCAATGTGTTTCCCTTTGCTTAAGAGCTATATATTATGGCCTTTCGTTCTCCTTTAACTAAGTAGCACACGGTATCTATAAGCTTGTGTCAGGAGATAGTTTGGAATAAGCGGAACGGAACCAAGAGCGAATGATCCAGCAGTGAGATGAGCCGAAAGTAATCAGAGACAGCGACATTTATGCATGCAGGCCAATCAATTTCCACCAATAATTATGAATGTACTCGGGCGATAAGTCATTAGCTTACGAATCAAACGTACGATCTGTGACTGGATAATCTGACACTTTATCAACTTCAACGGGTTATTCAACTGGATCAACTGGTTATTCAACGGGTGGTGTTTCCACCTTGGCTAATCGCTCTGTTACTAAGGACTCCACTACGGGATCTGCTGCTGGAACTATATCTGTAGGCTAACAACTAGTGAACCTGACAATATTGGGTCAACTCCAATTGCTTCAACGAGGTCAACTGGCCCTGGAACCGGATCTGCCGTTGGGTCTCAATGTTGATATCAAAATGGATCTTAAATGGGCTATGGATATAAAGCTAAATCTATCACTGGTTTTGGAATGGATCTAACCCTTGCCTTGCTTCTGCTAGCTCTTGAACGGGCTATGCTTTGCCCTTAAATTAATTGCCCAAACTGGTGCTTTTGCTTGGGCAACCACATATGCATCTGGGACAGAAAGAACTGTAGATGGTACCGGATAAAGATCAACTGAGTCAGTCCACAGGGTCTAAAACTAGGGACTGCTTTACTACTTAATTTGGAACGAAGGCATTTTGCTCTGCCCCTAATACAATTCTCTTTACCTTGTGAGATCTGGGACCTTGCGCTGCGCCAAACGAACGGCGCGAACTCTTCTTCGGTGCTATATGATTGGTTAGTTGGACCGCCCTTATTCCGCCTGGAACCTTTATGATCTCTTTCTTATGGCTGCCTTATGTGCCTTCTGGTTATCAGACGAAGCTACCTTTGCTTATGCTCATACCTCCTATGATCTACTGGCTATAGGTATGGATCCCGATCACGATATGGATATGGATATGGATATGCTATCGCTGTGTTTGCTTCCGGGTTACTATATGGAAAGGATGCTAGAGGTGCTGTACCAACTTCTGCTACTCGATCTCGATCTGGAGCTGGAAGAGATGCTGGGCAAGGTAGTGGTGGTGATTAATTTCCACCTAGTCCTTCAGCTGCCCTTGGCTATGCTACTGTCTATGCTTATGGCTTTTATGCGGTGGGTCTTTATCTATTGCTACTGGCTTTGCCGCTAGATATGCTCCTAGTTCTTCGACTAGTTTAACAACTGGATCCACTATAGAAGATGCTACCCATGCCTTATATGCTGTTGTTGGACTTGGAACTGGGTATGGATTTGATCTCGACGATCTGGTGAATCTACTGGTGCTTAATCTGCTTAGTAAACTGATGGTAGTGCCACTTATGTTGGTACTGGACCTGGAACAGCTGCTGGACCCACTTAATCAACAGGATATACTGCTACCCTTGCTTATGAAACCACTAGCTTTGCTGCTGGTATATATGCTTATAGGTATGCTGCTGCTCCTGCATCCCTAGTCTTTGCTACTGATGCTTATAATGCGACTGTTACTGGTGCTTAAACAAGTGCAATAGGTGCTGCTTCTTTGACTGGATCAAGGTATACAAAAGACTATACTATTGTTGGTGCTGGAATTGGATATGCTGCTACTGGTGTTGGATCTTCATGTGCTGCCTTTGGATTTGGATCTTTGGCTGGATAATATGAAACTGGTACAGAGGCTGCTGATGGATATGCTACTAGCTTTGCTATCCTTGCTTATAGATATGCTTATGCCTATGTTGCTAGCTTTGCTATTGGTGCTTAGTCAACAGCTTAGTCACTTGCTTCAACTTCTGGCTCTACATCTGCTGTAGCTGGTAGTGGGTAAGCGTATGAAACTAGTGGTGGTGCTAAAACGTGTGCTATTGTTGGTGGTTCAAGGTCAACAACTGGATCAATAAGTTCAACAGGTGCTTCGTAAACTAGCTCTGATGCTGCTGTTGGCTGAGTCTTGGCCTATGCTCTAGCTACTACCTCCTATGCCCGTGCTCTAGCTGCCCTTGCCTTTGCTTATGCTCCATCAACGACTGGATCAACCAACGTATGCTTAAACGTGTGCTTAAACTCCATCAACAGCTTAACCTACTTAAAGATTTGTTCGATGTTTCCCGATCCGGATGTATATCCCGATTTGGAGATTGAGTGAAATTACCAGTTCAAGGCCCAGATTCATGCAGATCAATTGACTACCCAATTAAGGCCACCTTTTCTTACTTGGTGGGCAACGCCACCTGGACTATGAATTTGAGCTGCCGAGGGATTGAACAATCAAAAAGGGAAAGGAAGAAAGCCTTATCTCAGGTATCTCTTTCACTAGGAATTGAGAAAGCATCACTCATCTTCGATTTGCAGATGACTCAGCATGGTCGGGCAAAACCTGAAACACATTACTTCAAAGAAGCCCTGAACGGATTCTTATCGGATTCTGGCCTGCATATTGACCTATAGAAATCAACGATTGACTTATAGAATACTTCTATTTCCACTCAGATCGGGGCGTATCTAGGTTTCGAGATGGATACTGGGTCTATAAAATATCTGGGAATTCAAATGACAGGTCAATCTTATAGGAAAAGGGACTGGTATGATCTCCCATCCAGGACCCAATTGGCTAAATAGATCCACCAGAAGCAGAAACAAAGTGGGCAGTCTCACCACCAATGGAGAAGGCGGCATGGAGGCGGGTAAAGAAATGAATATAGGAACGGCTTCGCCTTTCTTCCATGCCCTAACCACTGGTTAATTGGTCGAGTGCCATTAACTGCTCTACAACTGTCCTACCCACATAGCATCAATAAGGGTCTTCCCTCTCCACATTGCAGGAAGGGAAGCCAGATTGAATCTTCCATATTCCGGGTTGAAACGAAAGGTCCCGGAGGGGCTTGCGCTTCCTAGTGCAAGGACCCGACAGGGGGCTCGACTGATAAGGAGAGGAAAGAGGCAGATTCGGGGTTGAAAGGAAAGGAAGCGTAAGCATGGCTCGACCAACGGGAGAGGAAGCGTGCCCCTGTCTTCTTCTGTTCGGTAGGGGCAGGACTTGTCAATGTGGTGCACTTTTCATTCATGCGTGGTCTAACTACGCATTCCTACTCCTGCATAATCATCCCTACCTACTCCTGCATGGGAGAACTATTGGGGATACGGGAGATACACCGGTATACGCACACACACTCACCTGGGGGACGGGAACACACTGGAGTCGAACCAGTCATTGCGTAACCATCACGGCATTCCGTTTTCGCAATATATATTCCCACAGGGGCGTGTCTTTCTACCAGCAGCTGCAAACAAGCCCCACTACCCGGTAATAAGCTAACAAGCAATCACACAGGGGATAGATGGTGGAAGCCAACCCACCACTATGCGATTACGTGCTAGCCCGTAAGTGAGGCATAAAAGGTACTGCATGATAGCCTAAGAGAATATGTGCGTGCTCTCCAAAAACCTT
>Ga0139315_10048_pt1 | contig 12700 bp, 9 predicted proteins | sample In3P11_FD_99380 | JGI IMG/M metagenome (GOLD analysis project Ga0139315, IMG submission 99380) | reverse complement strand
CCACATCGGCGATCACCTCGCTCAAGGAATGAACCAGGAAGGCTACAACGTCATGCTGGGGACTGCAGGGATGCAGCCGCCGCTGTGTTCTGTGGATGATGTGGCGAAGACGGTACTGTTCTTGTGTTCAGATGCGGCTGCTGTTTGCAACGGTGCTTGCATTCCGGCTGACCATGGCTGGATAGCTTATTGATAAACGAAGGAATTCGGAGGTAGAAAATACCTGCTAAATTTTCTGGGTATAGTTCGGATCTTGTGCCATATAGATGGAGTACCGTCTTTCCTCTCGCGAGTGGGTTGCAATATAGAGGGGGGGAAAGAGAGAGACCAGTGAAGACGACCAAGACGAATAACGGAGCAGCGTTTCTAAGCGCCACTGCCTTTGACCACAGCTATCAACCCGTCCATAGTTACCTGCATCGAGTACCCGTGTTTTCTGCCCTCACACGTTGAACAGTTGGCTGGATGGAACTCCCGGTTTCGTTCATTGGCTCTAATAGTGCTCTCTCGATTCGGTCGAGCATTTTGGAGACGGTAAGGGTTGATATAGATAACAAGAATTCGAGGTCTGTCAGCTCTAGTATCTTGTCAGAAGTTTGACTAGAGCTATATCAATGAATTTCAGAAAAGAGAGAAAACGACACCGAAATAGGCAGCCCTGGTTGTTGCTAACTTCTTTACTGTCACGCATGACTTCTATTACAGTTGGAAGCACGTCTTCGTGCGGGATCTCCAGGAGGCGGTGAAGGTTCGTAGAGGCACGCTAAAGCCTGTCATTGGGAAGCTTGGACGCCTTAGCGATGAGGTTAAGGTGAACGAGATGCTGGTTTCTGGCGTGGGCGTGCAGGGGAAGTTGGAGATGGTTGTTGTTGTTGAACTTGCGAAGGCCAAGAATGTTGGGGAGCGTCTCTAACCTTGATTGACTGATTCTTCCGAAGATCTAGCCTGCTCATATCAATGGCAAATTGATCTCTAACTCCCACTTGGACGTTTCAGTCAAATGTAGGGGATGTTGATCTGAACCGTAAGTTTGCTTCGTTGTTTCGATGCAGCTCTCATACCGTGAGGGCGATTTATGATAAGAGAAACGATAGACGACGGAAGCCCGATTTCTGACAACCTTTTGAGCAATCATTAGTCCAGCTGACCACTGAACTATGGATCACTTGCTTGCTGCCGAGCGCCTCGAGCATGTTGATCTCTTTCCACTATGACCTCAATTATGGAAGCCTGTACGATCTACACATGCGCATAAGCCTTTATTGCTCTACGTCGATTCCAAGCAATTCTAGTGCATATTGGATATCGCGACAAACAAGAAACGCACAGCTGAAAGACTTCCTCAAGAGGACGAACAAGAACCGAATTTTCTTTTGCGTGCATCGAACGGGCAGGTCCATCACAGGATTTAGTACAGACACAGGCCACAACAAGAGCGGATATGATGGAGGATATCACCAGAACCATCCACGGCCCATGACTTTCGGTTGAGATTGGAAAGGCTGGAATCGTACTTCTTCACCTCGCATCCCTCAACTCACGAAGGTTCAATCCACCCAATCTATCGGGTCACCCACAGACGCAGACAAGCCCGGAGCGAGACTCAGGCCCTCCTGATGGCCTAGTCCTACGATCGAATACCGCGAGAAAGTATTGTCGGAATTATCGACCTGTTTGCCGTGCACAATCGTTAGTCACTCGTCGTAATATCCGCCCATCTGGGTGCTCAAGTACACGGTGTGTGCTCACCTTTATTCCCTGATCTACCCAGTAGTTGTAACCAACGACTCCGCTGGCATGTCGGAGCTCGGCTTCGTGCCGTCCAGCGGGTTCTTGACAAGCTTGCTCTGCCCAGGGTTGAGCTCTAGCATCCCTAGCCCTTTAACTCCGCAACAGGTCTCGTTTTCCTTCTGCTCGGCAGGAGTGAGTGAGTGGCTGTGTGGATCTCCGACGTGCAACCTTCCTTGGCCCGCGCACACAATCCCTGCACGACTGTTTCAAGGCGTTGCAACCGTTCCGTTAGATCATTATCGGAGTCTTCGCGTGCTCTTCTCAAAGGACGGCCTGGTGGAAGATATTTGCAGACAACGCTCGCTTTGCTACAGTTTGTACACAGGTGCTTTTTGTCACATCTAATCTTGCGTCTTCTACAGCTTGTACAGCAATGAGACATCGAAGTCGCACCACAGTTGCCACTGGGAGTAGGCTTGCCGCTTTTTCCACCCGACGAGCTATTACATGCTAGGGGAGACTGTTGGGACGGTTGATCGGCCACACTGAGCATAGGTGAAGGTTAACAATGATTGATGCTTGTGTCAAAGATTTGGAGGATAGTTCGATAGACGTGATGGAGAAACGGTTTCTGCGACCGTCCATAGCTGACCGGAACTAGTATTCCTCGCTATTGACATGGATGAATGTCTCCAGCCATTGTTCGCATGCAGATTGAAGAGGAAGAGTCAGCGGTGGCAAATCTCATGTGTCATGGTCTGTGAGTCAGTCAGTGCTAACGTCACCATGTGCATACAACTACGAGATGGGCACCTATCTATTGGTACGCTAAGGACCACAGCAGATCGACCATGTGGCCAACCTCGCAGAGCCAGAGTGTTGCTGACGCATCAAACTACCGGATGGCAAAGACAGAGGCGAAGTGAATAATGCACGCAGGACGAACCACCAGTGTACGGATCACTTAAGTAAGATAAAGTTTCTTCCCGCGATGAAAGCCTGATCAACATCCTGGATCAGGATAGGAGATTAAATCTAGGTCGTATTCACGGCAGCTTTGACAAAGAGATGGGGGCACACTGAGCATTGACATGATTCAGATGGTAACGTCGAGTACCCCCTTTCTCCTCTGACCCTCTTTCTCCTTCCCGCCTTGGCACAAGTTATTCAGCATGTTTTAGTACCCCTCCTGGGCTCGTATTCTGAACCTGTGCGGGGTCCTGCCACTAAGAAGGATGCATTCTATACGATGTTGCTTGTGATTCGTGTGCCAAGGCGGGAAGGAGAAGGAGGGTCAGAGGAGAAAGGGGGTACTCGACGTTATTGGTCAGCTCTCGACTTCTCACGGCGCTGTCCTGCATTAGTCAGCTATTCATCTTACTCGAGCATAACCTCGTGGATAGGTCTATTACACACACAATGCAACCGCGTTTACCAATCTACTGTTGTCAGCACGATCCTACAAAGCTGCCGTACACACAGTAAGACCGTGTCACCGCTCCACAAGAAGAAGATACAGTTGAATGCAACGCCTACAGTGAGAGCGGGTTGGTCTTGCACGTGATTTTTTCATGCCTTGAGTAACCTCCTGGCCGTGTCGGGAGATAGATGAGAACCGGATCGCGCGTTGTAGATTCAATCAGATTTATCCCTTTAGCCGGTGTATGGGCACTCACGTATCTGTAATGGCGAACTTACTAACAGCTCGGTGAGCCCGGTCAACTTAAGGGATAGATAGAACACTTCTTGTCAAGGGTGGGAATTCTCGGAATATACTTCTTAGAAACACGTTGGTGATACCAATGCAGATCAGCTCCATGGCCGCCGAATCCACACCACAGCCACAGATTACCACCTATCGAGTCTGGGAACGCTCCGGAGCCTAGCTTCGGTCACCATTTATCACCTAGGTTGAACTGCGTCTGCGTCTCGCCGGTCTGTCTCGTCAATTGGTTGAGGCCCGGCTTTGATATAGATTCGGCAGGCTTGTTGTAGCAACATGTCTTGTCTAGGCAAGGGAGAGGAAGTCGAGAGATTGATGGTAGTGCTATCTCTAGCTTGGAAGTCTTGTGCTAGGCGAAGACGAAGCAGGTCATTCTCCCTAGTGTGGCCATTTTGTGTGGCCCGTCACACCAACGTCACCCTGTCCGTAAGCCATGATAGATCCGCAGCTGGGATGCCGTCCGTGTCTGCCCCAAAGAAGTTCAGCAGCCGGTTTGCAACCCATGAGGGGTTCTCGTCAGCTGTTCAATAGTTGTCAGTTGATGCAGCATCGGGGACGTTTGCGTGGATGTCATCCTACCAATCCAGTGTCCGGCCTTCGGAACGACATCATAAATAACATCCGTCCCCACAGGCCCCCAAAGCTGTTCGAGGAAGCTTACAGGCGCCGCGCTAGCCTCACCACCGAGCGTCAGAACAGGCTGCGTCAGTGGATTCGGCCGTAGTGTCGCATTGAAGAACCGGTTGTCCGCCGCAACAGTGGCACTAGCAAAGTACCCAAAGCACGCTCTCAGGAACCCCGGCTTGGATATCGACGTAGTATAGCGATCTAAATGCTCGTGCGAGATCGCTTCCATGCCCGAGTACGACGCATGGAAGAAGTACCAGGCTAGCATCTCGCGCTCCTTACCGGAGATAAAATACTCCGCCACGTCTGGGACGCTGAAGAAGGCGAGCTGCCAGTTCGCATAGACGTCCCAGTTAGGCATTGGCGCAGAGAAACGCTCGTAGCCATAGCCGGGCAAGAGGTATTCAGAGAAGCCGACGCGCTTCACCAGCGTGCGGTATTTGACGGCGAGTGCTGCGGCTAGCCCGGCACCTTTGTCATGCGAGAAGACGTAGGCTTGTGTGATGTTTAGAAAGTCGAGAATACCTTTGAGATCTTCGGCGACGGTTTCTGCGGAGTAATCACCATTCGCAGGGATGGACGAGTCGCCGCTTCCACGATTATCTGGAGCAATGACTGTGTAGTTCTGCGCCAGAATGGGGCCGATGGTGTGCCAAGTAAGCTGGATCTTAGTTAGGGGATATATGGTATGGCAAGAGTTGCCAATGGTCATGTGCATACGCTGTGCTGAGGGTTTCCATGTACCAACAGGATCGGTGGTCCAGATCCAGCATAGCGAAGATGGATACTGACATCTCTTAGAGCGACTCTTTGGTGAGACCAATCATCGAAGGATGTGAGTGCCGCGTGGCAGACTTGTAAAGATGACAACAACAGATAGTTCACAAGGATACGAACGATAGACTTCATCATGATTAAGTGAGAATTGAGAAGAGTGAACAGTCGAAGAACAACATCCGGATCAACGCATGGCTTGCTCTTATGTAACTGCTCATCCCTGCATGTGATCTTTGCCCCCTTCGACTTTACCACCTCGATGCGTTCATCATGCAGAAGTTCTTGTACTCGCTATCGTTTTGTCCTGCTAAAGCAATAGCCGCATGCTGAGTAACGCCAAAGGACTGGAAGAGTGAAAGATCGAAATGTGAAAGGTCGAGAGGAGGAGTTATGCACTACAACTCGCCATAGTGCGACGTTGCCCCTGGTATTAGACACAATCTGCAGGTAACGCGACGGACAGTCACTACTCAATCAATGATCCGATAACCGCACCGGCTCTTGATACGTCCAGTTTGGCTTGGTGAGGGCCGTTTTCAGACTCTGTCATGGTTTGTAAGAGGCCTGTCCACGTTTTATGCTGACCAATATTGGCCGGAGTCTTTGTTATCAATGCCATCACTATTACAAGTGTTTCACCGGAGATGCTTCAGCGGCACCAGAGTCCGATAATCCAGCAGGATCACATCATGAGTAAGCGGCGCTAGCGGTATCAGTCAGCAATGCTAGCCACTCGGGTATCTGCACCATCTGTATAACTAAGACATACGATTCGTAAGATGATTTGCGAGCGATACCAAAGCAACGTGTGAGAGGGGAAGTTCCAAGATGTAGACAGCTGTTGGAAATCTCTCACCTGACACTTGGCGTACCCCGTGATCCACGTTCAATCGTATCTTTCGACCAACAGCCTTTGGGCAATCAGCAACTCATGCAGGTTACGGAGCTGACTGCATTGAGGCCTCGTGTTGATGTAAGATATTCCTCTTTGTAAAGCTCGCCATAACGCAGGGACGTGAGAACCATGGGTCGTGAGTTGAGCAGAATAGGTAAAATTCGGTTGTAGCACTCTCTGGTTACATTCCCATACAGTAATGACGCATTTGGTGCCTCTCTCCATTTACCTCCTCCTTGTAGAAATGATGAAAAATCGTCGACTGATCGGCGTGGTAGAAGCGGCGATCCCGTTAGGCGGGGATGAACTACGGTAACGATGTCATGCCGAGAAGCTCTTGGCTGCACCGGACTGAAACTCAGGTTCGTATCCTTCGTCTGCCGCTGGTTGTCATCACTGCTCAATGATACTGATCTTCCATCTGCATCATTATCCACCGTGAAAATATATATTCCTATCCATGGTCAGGGTTGTGCACCTTCCAAGCTCTCTTGAACTATTCATCTGAGTCACATCCGTATAATGTAGGATGGAAGTCTCCGCCGGATCAACAAAAGAGATGAACTCATATACAGGACAGACGACTCCAGCGTTGACTCACTCAGAGCTTCATCAGAGCATCACACGCGTTGGTTACGGGGGGAGTCCAAATGTTCAGTGCACAGGAAAGCGCCAGTGCTTGTTCAGAGCGTCTTCTCTTCCTCTCGGACCTTCTCCAACCGTGTATGGAAACGAGGTGATATCGAAAAACGAGCGGTCGCAGGTTCCCCTCTACAAACTGAAGACCCGCTCGAAATCCACAAGTTCTCTCGGTTGTTATACCGCTACCGGTGCGCTTGTGGCTCATCCAACTCCAACTCAGCCCGTAATTCAGCTCGTGGCTATAAAGATAACTTGCGAGAATGTCAAATCCAAAGAGGAGTCTAGTATTCGAGACAGTCTGAGCGGCCATCCGGCGCCACAGGGTTGTGCCGACAATCCGGAGCATTCTAGCGCGAATCGATGTGATGCGAGCGAGAAGGCCCCGTCACCATCATGTAGTGCGGTCATCGTTGACCTTGCATCTCCAAATCACGAAGGTAAAGAGTGCATGGGACGAGGCGAATCCTTCATTTTCACTAAGCAGGAACGCTCTCCAGGATTGAGGGAAGTTGCTCAAGATCATGCGCAAGGCGGAAAGTATGCCCGGCTTGCTAGAGAGCAGGAATATTCTCAAGCGGCATTGTACGCCGAACATACCTACAGTACGGTTAGCTTTCACGGGCCTCTACCTCCCATACGATCACCATGGCTCATGGAGAACGACATCGCTCGCGTGGTCTCAACAAAACCAGGAGAGGTCAGCTACACAGTACGCTCGCCAATTTTACTGAGAGAGAAGCGCAGAGTCAACCTCCTCTCCAACTGCAACGATAACGAAGATCCATCAGAGGTTGCTAACCGGCCCGGTACTGGCACCAGCGTCATAACCCGCTTGTATGAACGCGATGCTGGGCCATGGCTGCTACAAAGCCCGGCACTCACGGTCTTAGTCGTAGAAGACAATTACGTCAGCCAAAAGCTTATCGAGAAGATTATCCAGAAACACGGATGGAAAGCAATCTTAGCAAATCACGGTGGAGAGGCGATAGATGTCATCAAGCGAAGTGTATGGTGGAACAACTACGTGCCGAACGCGATCGAGTTCGACGCCGTCGCTATGGATACTTGTATGCCGGTCATGTCCGGCATGGAGTGTATCATGAACATACGCGAGATGGAGCAGATGAGGCGGTTGAATGCGCACATACCGATTGTCGGTATGCTGGCGGATTCACGCCCTGATAGTGTGGAGAAGATGTTCGGTGCTGGAATGGTAAGTTTGTAGCAAGATCTCAATGAACGATGCAAGCTCTGACCGTAGAACCAGGACGATTATATAGCCAAGCCTCTGCGCGCAAAAGAACTGATGCGGAAGTTGAGTGAAACAGCTGCGAGATGGAAGTCCAATCCTCGATCAAAACCAATAATGCGATCGCGTCTCTAATTTCAGCTTTGAGAGTTTGTTGATTACCGCAGTCGATAGTGTCAAGCGTACAGAGGCTTTGGAAGTACCTAGGCGGTGATTAGCTGCGCTTATTCTCCATCTCGACAAGAGTGTTTTCCGCTTCCTCGTGTCGAGCTTCATGGATTGGATCTCGGATTGTAGCACCCGCAATCGATTTTGCCACACTAAAGACCGGTTTGAAAGAGTATCCATCGAGCACTCTGTTGCTGTTCAGCTGCTCAATTGAAGCGTGCCAATCTTCAAGCGTATTTTCACTTAACGTGTTGTAAGCCCTTTCGCCGGGTGTAGCCCTTTCGACGCTTGGCGTTTAGTCAGTATGGTATTTAACCCTTCGGGTAATTGGATTGTGGTGCGTTCTACATTAGATTCGCGACCCCGCTTGGGCTAAACCCTACTTTTTCTACCAACTCTCTGTCTTTCAAGCGTTCACCAAGTGCCATGTACGATATGTGGGCACGTGTAAAGTAACACATTTTACTGCTGAAAAACGGTGGCAAGAAAGTACTTCACATGAATATTGCATCAAGAGGGTGTAGCCGATGCCAAGCGGCGAAAGGGCTACGCCCGGCGAAAGGGCTTACAACACGTTAATCCAATGGTAACGTAAAACCTTTGGAGAAACAACCCTCGGATCCGAAGGCGATTGATGTCGCTTATTATTCGTTCTGGCTATACCCATCAAAGCTGAGACGCTCGTATCTGACGATACTCGACTTCGATCGCTGGCGAATTTCGATCTAGTGATTAGCCCGGAAGAGCTAGCGGATGCCTCGGGCTTGGAGCTGAACCTCAGCTGAAGAGACCATCGCGTGATGACTCGAGTATCACTAGCTACAAGAACATCTCCATGGTACGTAAAGCTGTAACACGGTGAGTTTGACGAAACACATTTGTAATCAAGAATCCATCTTCGAAGTATTCTCACTATGCCATCTGGAAGTTGTCTATGCCAGCAACTCAAATATGAGTTCACAGGCGAACCTGTAATGAAGGTATCCATACATCCTAAACAACCTCATAAAGCAGCCTTGACCCGTTTTCTTCAACAGGCTCTATGTCACTGCCTCACCTGTCGAAAGGTTACCGGCAGCGCCTTCACGACCAACCTCCTCGTGCCAGAAGGAAGCTTCAAGATCACACAGGGCACGCCTAAGGATGTCAACACAACGCATGAAAACGGCATGAAGATAACAATGCACATATGCGGAGAGTGTGGCACGATGGTGTACAAAGAGGGTGACTCGGATGACCTTAGGGGGCTCGCTATCGTGCAGGCTGGCACACTTGATGACGGGTTGGACGATGCAAGCCCTGGCGCTGAACTGTGGATCAAATATCGTGCGAAGTGGTTGCAAGAGCTTAAGGGAGTCGGGCAGATGCAGGAATTTGCTTGAATGGTTGGCTGTACGGCATTCGACCTTGACTTTTCGTTGTATGGACGAGCTTTTGTACTCAACGTATGGTATGATTCCCGAGGTCCGGATGGAATGTACCAAGAAATTAGGTTGTTCATTGGTATAGTGAGTACTTGCCAAATAGCAACACGATTTTGTGATTCATTTAGCAGCGGCTGCCGTTCGTGTATCTTAGGGTACAGCTGGAGCTCTAGTCCTTCCTCCACCCTCGACTGTCACCTCCTGGGCCATCTGACCTACATTACCCCATTCACGCCTTTCCTCTCCAATCTCGCGACTCCGCTGCAAGCTCAACCTCTCGATCTCGATGGTGATTTCGGTTCTGATATCCCGAATCTCCCAGTTGTTCATCCCGTCTAGTTGCGTCGTGCTCTCATCGTCGGTGGAGCCATTCCCACTGCGGCCCAATCTGCTCGACCTAACGCTATCCCAACCCGTGCGCAACTTCTTCGGCAGCGCGACCGTGGAAAGTTGCTGCGATATCGACAGCCGACTTCGTGACTTTCTTGATGGCAACTTCTGTAACCCGATGGTGTGCGATGAAGGTGTGGCGTGGAATCGATTGGCATAGGTGCGCAGCCGCTCAGCTCTTGAAGGTCCGTCGCAGAAGATCGGGAAACACTCGCGTAGGAGCGGCCAGATCATCGGGAGATTGGCGACATAGACGGCGACAGAGGCTTCACGCGTGTACCAAAGCATGTACGTAGGGTCGTAGACATCAGAAAGATTATAGATCTTGGTGAGCAGGGCGGCTATCATCTAGGGTTGAAGCCATTAGTGGTGTTGTCGAGGTAGTACTGCCGGTGATAGACGTACCACGAAGACACCCATGCTGAAGATGACCCCTAATATGATCTTCTGTTTGAGCGAGAGATTGAGGTTGTAGACGAGGAGTACAGCGATAGCAATCATGGCTATATCGCTAGAGATGTTGAAAGTGGCCTGGAGTATAGCATAGTGCTCAAACGTTGCACATTGATGATTGGGTGTAGGCACAGCCCAGTAGCCGTTGAATGGCCGGCATGCTGTGAAAAAGGTGATCTGTGTTGCAATCCACCCGAGGATGACGTATATGTTCAGATATCTTATCCCGCGTTGCTGTTCTGTACCTCTTGTCAACCGACTATACATCAACAGTAGGCATGCCTTTAGGGTGTAAATAAGGTTGAGCATAGCCTGATACCTGTAAGCTTGCTTTGTAGATGTGCGCCCAAATCTAGACTTACTTGCTCGGAGATAATGACAAATTAGGAGCCAACAATGCGTTTCTGAATGTCCTCCAAGGTAAACGTCGCGAAATGGTCTGGATGGAATAGATTGCTTCCACCGCCCCTAGCGATGACGTTCAAGCAGACGATGAGTATAGTGTACCAAGCCTGTAGAGTCCACGATCAGAACTTCCTCCAGCTTGACTGACGGCGAATTAACGAACCGCTGCGAGAATCATAAGGTAATCGTCCACGGTAAGCCCTCTGTATCCGACCCGGTGCACGCGAGCAAACCTGTTGTATCCGTCAGCGACATGGTCTCTCACTCCACAGCCGAACCAAACACTTTACATTCGTAGCGAGATAAGGAGTAGTCCCACTGAATAGAAGGCCCACGTGGTGCTTGCGAGACTGGACGCAAAATTTTCATCGAAGTCGCCCATTGTGAACTCCCGCCAACCGGTGGCCAAGCGGGATGGTCGGCGCACAAGAGGCAATGACTGAAATTTCGTGTGCTCACGGCAACTGCGTGATCGGGGGAGTTTTGGTGGGGCTGGCTACGTCCACCGCCAGAAAGAGTGCCTGTGCGATCCTCGAGACGGTGATCGTGGCTGACTACGTGATGAGTTAGGGAGAACTAAGCCTAAAATTTGATGAAATGAGCCTGGAATCCGATGAGCGCGACAGGAAATGTAGCAAGGAAGTTCGACCCATCTAAGAAAGAAGAAGGGTTGAGAAGGTAACAAGAGCAACACAGACCTCGACTGTGGCGAGATGACACTGTAGATGCACTTACAGTAACGTGTGGGCAGCCTGGTGGGAAACCAGTCTGCAGCTGATAATCTCTACTGAGACCTTGACTGGAGTCCAATAAATCAAGCGCTGTATGGAAGCATACACGAAAGAGAGGAGACACTGATAAAACTCTCTGTGTCCTCTGCTGCAGCCTCATGCGAGAAGGTGTTGAAACGTTTGAGCATAAGTGTCAACCCTAGGCAGCGCCGATACTGAGTGTATAACAGAAGCTGGTCACCGGCTCTCTTGCCTAAAGTAGAACGACAGCATACGTAATATCTGGCTTCAGTGTCTAGAGTTTTTCTGTGGGATCTGGAAATGATGAGAGGGGAGGCTAGATAATTCAAGACATAACAGGCGAAACCGTAGACTGCAGCTCAAATCCCTCGTCCTGCCCTCTGGGAAAATATGGAAAGGTCTAGAAGACATGATCTGGTGTGCTGGGAAGCAAGGTAGGGCCACCATCTCGAGTACCCAACAAAGCTGATTAGCTAGGAATTACATGTACAATAACAAGAGGCGAGACTGGGAAGCAAGATGCTCACCCATGTAAGTTTTCGTAGCCATAGGAATAGAGACACTGTAGTCATGTCCGACCGCCACAAACATTGTTAAGGCTTGTTTGTCTCGGAGACGGTTTGACTTGTCTCGTTCAGTATGCCAGAATGGCACCGCGTGCAATCAACTGATCAATTGTCCACAGAATCCGGCCCGGAGCCGGTGATCCTTCGCGGGTGTCGACAAGGAGACAACCACATACTGAGCTGAAAAGCGCAGCTCCGCCCTATTTTCGATGCAGAAGTTGAGATGGGTTTGCACATTCAAGGCTAGGACGAGCCGGTTGGCGTCGGCCTATTAGCCGCTTGTGGTGTATCGTCGACGTGTCGGGATTAGCTGAGACTGCTCCTCGCTAAACTAGATGTGGCTTCTTCGTAACCCGTTTCCTCCGAGACAAGGGACGTCAGCTGGAGAACAAAACAAGCGGTACCAGCCTGTGCGGATTCAGGCAAGCACGCTGTTATAAGCCCTAACCCTATAAATAGCGTATCTCGCCAGGGAATTGAAGAACTTTGTCACCACGTCCGCTGCATACAGTTAGCAGACTTTATGCATAACACAACGTTGGTAACGCGGCATCCATTATAGCGGAGTTCTCCAATGGGGAGCTTTACGCGAGAAAATAAAGTATATAGCGGTACTGACTATGGGGACAAACACAGCTCTAAACTGATCTCAGCAGAGGAAGTAGGCATACTATATGCGTGCTCAACCACTTAAGGCATGTCTTGTTCCCACTGTTAGCTGTTTGTTGCGTGTGCTTATCTTTACTAAGCACTAACTCCAGTCCATTCTCGCAACCACCGTAAACACGCAGAGGTGAGCCAATGCTACTTCGAACCTTAAAAGCCCCGGTGCCGCCTAGTAACTGTTTTGCTCACGATGGACGAACCAAGCGAGACCATTGCCTATGGTACACCAATT
>Ga0139315_10046_pt1 | contig 12869 bp, 9 predicted proteins | sample In3P11_FD_99380 | JGI IMG/M metagenome (GOLD analysis project Ga0139315, IMG submission 99380) | reverse complement strand
TATTGTTTTACAATGCCTTCTGGCTGTTTTCACATATAGTACAGCGACTGTTCGACTACTCATTACTGGCAAGCGGAGGGAACAGCACTCCCTTATGACCCGATCCAAAGTTATTCTGCGACAAGGGCGCAGAAATTTTTGAAGTACGCATTAACTGTATGATCACTGCGTATCAGCGTCTAACTAACGCCCTGAAGGAACTGGCACGCAAAGCCGAAATCACAAACGACCATTTCGTACGAACGACAGATCGTAGCCACAAGGATGCGGTACAATATGCTTGGGTATGAAGGGAGGCTCTATATTTGAAATGTCTGGTGGCTGATGGCAGACAGTTTTTGCTGCAAGAGAAGGGCCTCATCTACGAGCAGAAGCATGAGGGCTGGTACTCAGTCACCGACGAGTGTTTCTACCCACAATCCGGGGTACAGCCGTATCTCGACCCACCAACAGGAAGGAAGATGATGGTAAGATGTCACGTATTTTTGTTCGCAGCAACAGACTGATCATTCGTAGGTGTCAATCGAAACAGGCAGTGAGGTAGAGTGGTCTTCTGAAGAGAACTACCACTTCCGACTATCCGCATTCCAAGATAAATTGCTCGAGTTTTTCGAAGCAAACCCTGAATGGATCACACCCAAGCACCGTATGAAAGAGGTAGTGCACGCAGTTGAAACAGGATTAGAAGACCTGTCGATTTCCCGACCATACGATCGACTCAGCTGGGGGATTCGAGTTCCAGACGACGATACACAAACAATGTACGTGTGGTTGGATGCCCTTATGAACTACGCCACCAAGGTAGGCTACCCTTGGACGCCTGGGCGCGAGCATGAAGGCGGCTGGCCCGCAGATTGCCATGTAATTGGCAAGGACATCGTTCGATTCCATTGCATTTACTGGCCTGCTTTCCTCATGGCGCTTGGTCTTCCTCTTCCCAAGAAGATTCTGACTCATGCTCACTGGACACTTGGAGGCGCGAAGATGTCCAAATCGACCGGTAAGGTAGTGGATCCATTCCATGCTCTTGACCGATTCGGCTCGGACGTGATGAGATTTTACATGGCCCACGATGGCGGCATTCAGGACGACACCAGCTACGATAACATGCATATCATCAGATTATACAACAAGTTCTTGAATCAACAACTAGGAAATTTGGCGTCCCGCGTCACTAGAGGGAAAAAATGGAGCGTGCGAGGAGCTGTCGTGCGTATCGGCAGCAGATCACCCGAGGAGTGGGAAGAAGGTCCCGGCTCAAAGTTTCGGAACAATTCACTTGCCACTATTGCGTCAAAGATTGATGCTTCTTTCGACGAATACGATCCTCGAAAGGCGGTATTCCAGCTCACCGACTTCGTGCGTGGTGTAAGGCTTTCGCTCCTCCTTGATGTATGTTCGTTACTGATCGGAGACAGGCAAATGCATTCTTCCAGATGTCTAAACCGTGGGACAAAGCCCTCGAGTACGCCCCAGGCGAGCCTGGCGAAGAGGTAGATAAGATCGTCTACCTGGCATCAGAGGCCCTGCGCATGACGGGCATCCTTCTTCAACCTTACATGCCCAATAAGGCAAACACATTGCTTGATCAACTTGGTGTGCACCCAGATAGGAGGACATTTGAGTACTGTAGACCTGGTGCAGATGTGGACTATGGTGAGCCGATGGGTGAGCTTGGTACGGGTCATAAGGGAGTGCTGTTCCCTCCGCTTGCCAGTAATGAGTAGTCGAACAGTCGCTGTACTATATGTGAAAACAGCCAGAAGGCATTGTAAAACAATAAATTAAAACTTGACGCACACTCGGCTCCTTGTAGCCCACTGATTGCATCAATACGAAATTCTGCACGGAGTTGTCGCGTTACACCTGGTTAGATTCCGAAGCAGGTGAGACCGCTGTCACGTGCTGCTGCTGCCTTTATGCAGGGACCAGTGCCAAGAGCCGATGTCATCTGCGAACTTTAGATTTCTGAGTGAACAGCACAACAGCACATCTCTACGGCATGAAAGACTCCGGACGCGATTGATTTACCATAGTCAACGAGCTTATCGTAACGATCACTCGAATTTTGTATAAAGGATTGCTACGAACACCACTCTGCCTCAATACCAGATTCGCAAAGACTTCAAACATCATGGCCGCCCCTAAGCAGGGCGGCTTCAAGATGTCGCTTGGCGGGCTGAAGGCCAAACCGGGGCTAAAAGCCGTTACCGCCCAAAAGGACGTCAAGCGACGGCGTCTTGCGCTCGACGACGACGAACCGGAAGAGACCAATAAACAGCAAGAGATTGTAGGATGGGATGCAGCAGAGGGCGGCGCGCTCGATGTTGGGGGCAAAAAGGAGAAAGAAGGGCCACGAGTCATCCCAGTTCAGCCGAATGTTGATTGGCGCATCGAAGCACGTCGGAAACAGCTTGCGAAAGCACCGCATACACAAGAACAGAAGCAGAAGGAGAAAGACAATACAGAGATGGAGATCGAAGAGCCCAAGCCTCAATTTGGGCTTACATTTGTCGAGAAGAAGGATGAGCAGATCAATGGCGCCGAACAGACTGCACCTGAGCCTATGGAGCTTGAGAACGACAACCTAACGGAGGAACAACGGCTTGAGAAGAAAGCACTTGACGCGCTTATTAGTGGAAAATCTACTGACGAAGATCTTGTCATTCCTGTGGTGACCGAAGACGAAGCTCTGCACAACGATCTCGACAACGCGCCAGAAGCACCCACGCTCGAAGCCTACGAGGCGCAACCAATCGAAGGATTTGGCGCCGCGCTACTCCGTGGCATGGGCTGGAAAGACGGCGACGCACTCGGCAAGAATGGCAAAGTGGTATCACAAAAAGTCAAGCGACGGCCGGCTTTGCTTGGTATTGGCGCAAAAGAGGAAGCTGCTGTGGGCATTGAGCTTGGAGAATGGGGTCCCAAGGGCAAAGGGAAGAAAGCTGCGCAAGCGTACAACCCCGTCGTATTGAAGAACAAGAAGACAGGCGAGATGATCACAGAGGATGAGCTCAAAGCCAAGCTGGAGAATCAGGACATGGTCAAGGAGGAGAAACCCCCGAAAGACCGGAGCAGGTACGACGACGAGGACGAAGATCACGACAGGAGGCGCGAGAAACGGCGAGATCGAAGAGACGACAGAGACCGTGATCGACGGCGCGACGACGACTACGACAGCGAGCGTAGACGCGACAGAGACAGCAAAGACGACCGGCGGCGCGAAAAACGTAGAGAAAGAGACGACGACCATGATAGCGAGCGGAGGCGGGAAAAGCGACGAGACCGGACCCGCAGTCCAGATGACAGGAAAGACCGCAAACGCGATCGCTATCGTAGCAGAAGTCGAGATGATGGAGATAGACGACATCGCAGACGAGAGCGAAGCAGGAGTCGCGATTCTGAGGACCGTCGGAAACGTAGGAGAGATAAGGATTACGACGATGACCGTGATGAGAGGAGGAAGAGGCATTAGCATGAGCATGAGCATGAGCATGGCATGAGCGTAGCGTTGGCGTATAGATATCCTCAGTAATGGCATATGCATGGTCGGATGCAGGGTGCTGCTCGATGCCATCGATTATCTTCTGCTCGTAAATCTCGATCTGTGCTTTTCTATATCTAGTCAGCTACGACTTCGAGTTTTTCATTACTCGAAGAGACAAATGTCTTCACACATAAGATTACGGCATTTCGTGAACAATATTTTGATTACTCCAGTCAAGACATTACAGCGTATGTTTACTACTCGTACAAGTACACCTGGTATATATACGTGCATCGCCCATCACCATAGAATGCAATCATTTACAAAAGATCAATCCATCAACGCCAAAATTTGAACCATTACGAACATGCAATCTCAAGGGGAATATGTACATAGGAAAGGAAGTAGTGCGAAATTAGAAGTTTCTGGATGCAGGTGGTGGTGTGGCCGGCTTAGGGTAACCATGTGCGTCGTGGGAAACATAGCCGTTGGTGTGGCCATTGGTATGTCCATTGGTGTAGCCGGTGCCATTTGTATATCCATTGGTGTATCCAGCATTGGCTCCGCTCAGTTGCGGGACCGGGGATGGGTTTCCGCGGAAATACTGGTGGTCGTCTGCTGCGCCATCGCCCATCGGTGGTTGGCTGCCGCCCTCCTCCAGCATTTGCATCTCGGTCTGCTTGGACTGGTGGTGCTTGGTGCGAAGAGCCGGGAGGAAGTCGATGAAGAAGCTGAGCACGTAAAAGCAGTAGATGAATGACACTGTCCATTCAAGTACCGCAGCAACATTCCAGATATGCTTCTTGGAGCAGACACCGAAGGCAATGGCGAGCGCGACTTCGGTGATGATAAAGAAGAGCTTAATCCAGAACGAAAAACGTAGGACCGAGTGTTGGCGGTAATGAATCCCCAAGCGTTGATATTCCCAGCAGATGAAGATGGCGCTAACAATGTATCCAATGATGAAAACACCGAGGAAGATGTTGTGGAGCCTGTCGTGGTTCTTGCAATCGAAAATGGTGAGAAGGATCAAGCCAGCCGCACCAACAATGGCAGCGACGGTGGCGCAGATGGAATAGATCTTTTGCCATGTCGAAGTGTTTTGCGCGAGTCTGCCAGAGTGTCGTAGCCAGCGCTCGAAAAGGAAAGCAAGGGTGAAAGATACGGCTGTCACAGCGGACATAGCGATGAACATGGCCTTTAGGTACTCCGCGCCGATATCTAAGGACTGTCAGAAACCTCTACCTCATCGTTGTACTGATCAAGACTTACCCGAAATGTATGGGATGTGCTGTCCTTCACTCATTGTGACATAGTGTGGTTTTCCCGTCGCAGCCCAGTATACCAGCATGGTGATGAGCATGGCGGTCCATGTTACTGCCGCGAATATGGGCACAAACCAATACGAAATGCCCAACATGTTGACTGACTGGCCGTCTCGCCAAGTCTTGTTTGAACAGAGTATGGAGCGCGACCGAGATGGTAGTTCGGTGGTTGTAAGGGGCCCGTTGGTCTATCGGCTTGGATGTGAAAGCTGCAAACGGGCACGCGGCCTCTGATCAAGCAACGAAAGGGGAAATACCAAGGAAAGGCGGCAAGCAGATGAATAGAGAAAACAAGGTGGAGATGATAGTGGAGGGCCAAGCGGGCTCAATATGAAAACCCGGCCAGGGCGCGATTGACAGTTTGCAAATCAACTATGATGTCACATCTGTCCGAGCATTGCGACAAGCCTGACCGGACTGGCAAGCGCCCGCGCTGAGCCGCGGGCAATGGTATCCACGTCACCAAAAATCGAGAAGATTTGCCTGCGTGGTGTTGAGGCCATGAAGTTTCCGATCGCTCCGGCAGATCTTGATGACGGCATGTTGAGGAATGTTTTGAGATGCATGGAGCGGGTGTGGCTTGGGGAAGGCGTAATGATGACTAAGGCTCCTCACAGCAGCAGGCACGACTGTGGGACAGCATGAACGGGGAAGGTGGGCCGCTTTCGATATGAAGTTTGTCGTTTTCCCTCCGCATTACTTCTATGTGACATGAAATACCTATCTTGAAGTCTGGATGGAAGCAGAATGGTGTGGAGAGCGATGCGCACGGAGAGCAAGGGCAGGGCTGTCGCACGCCCTCGACAGCCCGCGGAACCACAAGCTATTCAACGCCGTTGACGATCGACTGACAGATGGCAGCCTTCTTACCAAAATACGAGATTCTTCGTAACCCCTACATACTTGCGCCCCCATGCCGCCTTACAAATCTGCTTCCACATGTAATCTCGGTTGGAACGAACAGGACAGAGGTGCGCTCTTTATCCGCACTCTGCGGTGGTATGTAAACGGTTCTGGTACCGGTACCTGACGCCTTGCAGCAACGTATTGGCCTGGAGTCGAGTAATCAGCATGGTTGCTCCATAGCTTCGTATCTCAAACGTCCACTACACGTGTGCATCAATTGCTGTTGCGGCTGATTCGAAGGGGAAATTGCCAGATCTTCATGCCGAGACACCTCACAAACACGAAGCGCCGCCAGGGACTGCATTGCACGTGTTGCTGACGTCCGTTGAGTGACAGGAAAGATTGCCATGGTACCACTTGGAGCCGAGATTGCCCATCGGCGCCAATTTGCGACTCCGAATTTCATGTCCGAAGTGTCTTGTGCCCCCATGTGGCTCGCTCCAAATATGTAGCAGGCTGGGGCGTTAAGAACACCGTGCGCACTGTTCTTGCCATGCTGGCACAGCAAACTCGCAGCTCATCAGATGTGACGACATGGACCTGATGATTACGGTAGGGTCATGGAGATGAAGGAGTTACAACGGCCGGTGAACATCCTGCATACCTACTGTATCGGCTCAGCAGCCGTCAGGACTCAGACATTTATACCATGCGAAGGATCTGTCGTGGAGAACTGGCAGATGGTGGACGTCGGACCACGATTCTACTTTACCATGGCCTGACTCTCGATCCAGGCCGATCAACCGTTACACGTCCAAATCTGGAACTCGCGTCTGGGATCAGGCTTGGAGTCGCGTCGGCCATGCCCCTAATTGGCTTGTACGCTAAGCGCCCAGCCCTTCTGATTGGTAGATAAGTGAAATCCTCGATGCAGGCCCATCGTCCGGTTTCACATCGAGTCTCTTCCAAGTTTGTTGTTTACCTTCGATGCACTGTCTTTGCCTGCTACATGCAGCAGTCGTAATCGCAGGCTTAGTATCCAGGATTCCTGTAACCCACCTGATTTAACCGTCCTGCTCTGCGGAGACGATTGCTTTCTTAATACGCAGTCGTTTGGCGTTCCCGATTCACAGTCTCTCGCGTTGAATGGTTCCCAGCCCCCGCTTCAAAGATACAAGGCTTCCCTAGGCATTGCGTTATATAGGTGTGCTCCCCGCCCTGCAACATCCCCGCATTTGCATGAACTTGATCTGACTTCAAGTCTCTGGCCAGCAGTACTTCGATGCCGCCTTCCGAAAGCTTTTGAGCGTTGTCGCTCTGCAAACATCGCCGCAACCTTGTAACCATGGGCAACAATCAAAGCACTGCTCACCACAACCGGCTCTCGAAACCGAAAACGAACTCGAACTCCCCAAGCCCTGTCGTCAAGGCCGAGTCACCAGTTGCGGTTACCTCACGGTTTGCAGACTTAAGCACAAAAGGACGGCAGCAGATCAAGGAAACCTTACTGTCGCCTATCGAATCGGATTTTGGCTCAACCGCTTGGTCGACCAAGGACGATGTTATACTCGAGCCGGTCACAACCACTCGAGGACGGGCTTTGTCTATGATCTCGAGGTCGAATTCACGAACGAATTCCAGGTCCAACTCGATGTCGTGCTTTGGAAGCAAGCATGGTTCAACAACTAAGCTTGGCGGCTTCGCCGACTCAAAGTCCTCTTTGGTCTCCAATGGTCAGATGGATCTGGAGGCTGCCATCAAGCTGCTGCAGGAGGTGAAGAAGAACGCCTCTCCTGAAGATCTTGCAGCTTTGCACGAAGTACTCCAGTCCGCGGATGAGTCGAATGTGATTGCACCAGAGCCAGGGTTAAGTCGGAACACCTCTGTGATCAACAGGTCGTCATCGTCACTTACGAGACGGCGATCCTTGATACAGACTCCTGGAGTCGCCACACGAAACTCTCTTGTCGAAGGTCGACGCAGAACTTGGAACTCCTGGAAGGCACCACAGCTTAGCCCTGAAGAAGAAGCGAAGTGGAGAGCTGTCCCTAAGAGTGCTTCTCGATTCACTCGCTTGTCTGCTCTTGATTTGGCTGAGGAAGGTCGCACCACGCCAACTCCACGAGCACAAACTCCAGGAGAGATGGACTACTCGCACCTTGGTAGTCTCAAACTTGGCACGCTCATGGTGACGAACGGAGCGCCATCGCCAGCCCCAAGTGCCATGATGTCGACGTCGAAGTCTCGCCCTGGGGAGGATGACTACTTCTCGACCACGGAGGCCGGGTCCAGTCCTCTCATGATGAAGCCTACTAAGAGGCGTGGTCATACGAGGAGCAAGTCAGCTATTCCTCCAACAACAGCACCACTCTATGAAAGCGACGTTCCTATGCCGACTATGCCCGCGAGAACTGCTCCACCGCATACATCTATGGCCAATCAAGCCCCTACTTCTCAGCGAGAGGTACAGGGAGCAGACCGCCGACGTATGACGACTACGACTGCGGACACGATCCCTCAGAACGCATACGCAATTGCGCAAAGCTATCAGGCGGAGATACCTATGAGTCCATTCGCAACCTCACCAGACACCCATATGGACGTTAAGAACAATGGAACTGTCTCAGAAGACAGCGAGGTATATGCACTTGAAGCCGCTCGTATATTCAAAGGTACAATATTTGAGCTTGATGCTTCCGCCGAAGCAACATCCTTAGCGCTCACTGCCCCAATTACCTATGAACCTACTACACAGGCAACGACGCCAAAGTCTGCTCAGCGACCGCTGCCACGCGCGACAGATTCTGGCTATTCGTCTGGTGGAAGCCTTCGTACAACTGGGCGGAATCAGCGAAATAGTGGTCTTTCCGCTGTTTCTGGTCAGCGTAGCGACTCGCCACAGAAAAGAGATGAGGTCTTGGAAATGTGTACGCCGAAGTCAAGTCCAACAGAAATGCACATGCCTTCCACAAGTTATGAGCAAACACAATCGGAAAGTGCACACGGTGTCCAAGCCCAAAGGCGGCCGGCAGCTCTGAAGATATTCGAGCAATCTTCGCAGTCCTCAGCAAGGTCTTCGGCATCCGAAGGTACACTCTCACCTCACACCCCCAAGTCGATCTCATCAAAGGCTTCTTTTGACAGTACTTCATCGAGCCAAAAGCGTCGACACAGAAAAAGGCCTTCGCAAGCCGATCTTCCGGTCGTGCAGTCTTGTCAACCAATTCCTGAGGGGACGATCCCCGAGGTGCCCGAAAACGTGCGAACCAAGTTTACTCGACGTCTGTCCAACACCCCAGGAATGGAATGCCTAACGAACACCTTTCCCACCAAAGATCATGTTCTTTCGGCAGAGCCCGCTGCGGATGCTTCCTCGCCAGCTCCAATCACATTTCAACAGCTCGCTGAAATTGAACCGGAGCGGCCACCGACACCACCTGCTCATCGTCGTCGAAAGAGTTTCTCCCTGTTCCGGAGGAAGTCATATGTTGAACCCAAGATGGTTGAGAAAGCGGACGAGACCCCGTCTTTGGATGTCGTCGACCTGGGTACTATTGCGACATCATTAGGTACTTCACCCTATGATATTGCCATGTCTGGCCCTGCTAGAAAAGCTGTTACTTTTCCTACACATCCGCATCAATTGGGCAACAGTCTCCCTAGGGCCAAGTCCATGGTCAGCATGGACTCGCAAGCCGCTGTTGAGCTCGCGCGTTTGCGCAGCAAGGATCGAGCTCTTGTCGAACCTGACTTGCCACAGCAACGACGCAAGAGCTACCAAAACCTGAGGAATGAAGCCGGAGAGGCCAAAGCGGCAAAGCGACGCCCTCAAAGCTACGCTCATGATATCCCACCAGTGCCTTCAATCGATATCAGCAAGCACAGAGGTTCGCCTGCTGCCCTGACTCGTCCGCAAAGCGAAGGTCAAACAATGCGCCAACCCGACCTCAGTTTCAGCGCTCGATCCCGCGAACGCGGCCAGGAAGTCTCTCAGTTGGTCGACAGGTATGATTACAACGGCCAGAATTGGTCTCAGCAGAATACGGACGCTGTCAATTGGGAAGCGCATTCGAATTCGTGGAGCCAGCGTCGCAAGTCTATTGGAGAAGGCTTACGAACCAGAAATGGTATGGCCGAGGCCAATGCCGCTTCTGTGAACTCTCGAACAACATCTCGACCACCCAAAGAGGTGGAGAGTTGGGGACGCTTTAGCGGAGGGTTGCAGTATAACTATGAGGGACGTGGCCGTATCGCTGGCTCAGCTGGTACACAACCGGTCCATAAGCTTGCAAGTTCCAAAAGCATGCAATGGAAGGTTCAACATGGCGTGGATTTGTCTGACGTCCCGATCATGCTGCAGAGAGCATAGGTGGTGCAAGGTTCCATCAGCTTCATTTTTCTTCTTCTTACGACTTCTTGCTTGGGCAGCTTCGCAGGCGCGCCGCATCTTGCATTATCATGATTGTCTAGCATTTACATATACCACGCACATATAGCGGCATTTAGGGCTCCGGGCGGTCTGGCGTTCTTCCTCTTTTAAGTACATACTGCATGGTCTTCGGACCACCCACGAATCAAGCAACAATTCCGTGAGCCTTTGCGGTGTCCTTCAGAGCTACATGTGAAGACAAGGTGGTCGCAATTTTAAGCATGCGCGTGCTGAATAATTCAAGTACAACTCCAGATGCGCCATTTTCTGCAACTCGACTAGACGATTCCAAGCTTCAGCCTCAGATGCGTGCGATCGGGGCGATGAGGCGAAGCCGCGGTGTTTGTGGGATTGTGGGTCGTGACGTCGCGGGCAAATTATTCCATTGGCTGTGGTTGGACTGTGCCTGTAAACGTAAGAGACCACTCTCGGCTCTGCAAAATTGACTCTCTCCCCGCGCCTGCCTCCATCCTCCTCCCTACACCGCAACCCAACAAATTGCCCCCTTCACCGTCACTGGACACGCTTTTATATAAAAAGCGTTTCCGTGGCTGCCCTCCTTGTGCTGCCCCCTTTCACCCCTTCGACAGCCTTTGGTCGCGTCAAAGGCTCACACCTACTACGGCTTCTGCCTTGATCCTGCTCAACCTCCAAGTTGTATCTGCCCGACCTGCACCTCAACTCTTCAACAACATCCCGCCCCCTCGTCTTGTCGCCATCTAAGAAAGAACTTGAGCGTATTTTCTTTTTGTCCCACAACCAGACCCTTGATCTTCCCGAACTTCAGCTGCCGCATAGGACGCTCTCAGTGGTTCTTCCTCTCGCGGAGGAAGAGTCGGGGAGACCTCGCCCACAACCAAGCCTCGGCTTCGCGCCTTTCAAGCCACCTTAACACCGGATCACCATCCTACAGACTATCCACTCAATAAATCAACTCCCAGGAACTACTATCCAGGGCATGGCACCTACCGCCACTACAACCATCGAAGAATACCAATTCCCGTTGAAAGACTTACAGTCTGACAACTACTTTGCGATTGGTAATTTCGACAAACATGGCGCCTGGAAATCCAAGCAGTTGATTGGGGAGGCTCTGAAGAGCCGTGTCGAGGCTATCGATTCCGATACCTGCAGCGTTGGCGAGGAAGATGCTTTCTTCATCGCTGACCTGGGCGAGGTTTACCGCCAGCACCTGCGCTGGAAGAAGAACTTGGCTCGCGTCAAGCCGCACTATGGTGAGTACATCCGGTACTGCTTGCAAACAAAACTGTCACTAACCAACCCTGCAGCTGTCAAGTGCAACCCTGACCCACAAGTCCTACGTCTCATGACTGCGCTCGGCTTGGGCTTCGATTGTGCCTCCAAAGCCGAGATTGATATGGTCTTGAAGCAGGGCGTCGATCCTTCCCGCATCATCTACGCTCAGCCCTGCAAGACCAAGTCATACGTACGCTACGCCGCACAAGCTGGGGTCAAGCAGATGACATTCGACAACGCGGATGAGTTGTACAAGACGAAGCAGCTGTTCCCGAACGCCGAATTATACTTGCGTATCTTGACGGATGATTCGGCCAGCTTGTGCCGTCTGAGCCAGAAGTTTGGCGCTTCCATGGACACCACCGGTGAGCTTTTGGAGCTGGCGAAGAAGCTGGAGCTCAATGTTGTTGGAGTGGCCTTCCACGTGGGTTCGGGTGCCTCCGACCCCAAGGCCTTCATCAAGGCTGTCCAAGACGCCCGTTTCGTCTTCGACCAGGCTGCTGCTCTTGGCTTCAACATGCACACCCTGGATGTGGGTGGTGGTTTCACTGGGGACGTCACCTTCGAGCCTATGGCTGCTGTGCTCTCCGCTTCTTTGGACGAGTATTTCCCGCCTCACATTCGCATCATCGGCGAGCCCGGACGTTACTACGTCTCCACCGCCTTCACGCTCGCGTGCCACGTCATTGCTCGCCGCACTGTTGCTGATGCCACCCTAGGCACTACGTCGTACATGTTGTACATGAACGATGGTGTCTACGGCAATTTCTCGAGCATCATCTTCGACCACCAGCACCCGGTGCCGCGCGTCTTGAAGAACGGCGACGACGTCTTGTACGATGTGCGCCGCTCTGGATACGACACCCCCTCTCAGGTCGAGTACTCCATCTGGGGTCCCACGTGCGACGGTATCGACATCATTGCATCGTCCTGCACGTTCCCCGAGCTGTTGGATGTTGGCGATTGGCTCTACTTTGAGGATATGGGCGCGTACACCAAGTGCTCTGCTACGCGCTTCAACGGCTTCAGCGACAGCCACGATGTTGTGTATGTGTGCAGCGAGCCTGGTGCTGAAGCCTTGATGGGCATGTAAATATTGAATTGCGACTTAGTTTAGCGTCATGTGGAAAAGGACAAAAGCATTGTTTATTAAAGCTCTAGAGTTGCTTGTTTTCATAATTCGATAATGTCTGTATACAAACTGTTGGACGTCCCGGCCCTTTGAAATGTGTTCACCATCACCCGATTGACCTAAAACATTGCATGCGTATTCCCATCACAAATTGCCTGAGCGAACCCCAATATCACCGTATGAGAAGATGCATTCTCAATAAGCAAAAATGTAGTGGAATCGTTTCTTGGTATCATATCTCAAAGAAGAAGAATGAAAACAGGGCAAGTTTCAAGACGAAAACGCTTGCTATGCACACCCAACCCAACCCAACCCAATCAACCAACAACCGCGACCACAACCAGCACAACAGATGTACAAAAACCCCATTCAACAACTCACCTACTCACTCCT
>Ga0139315_10042_pt1 | contig 13366 bp, 12 predicted proteins | sample In3P11_FD_99380 | JGI IMG/M metagenome (GOLD analysis project Ga0139315, IMG submission 99380) | reverse complement strand
CACACACACACACACACACTGCAGCCCGCACATCCTCACCCACTCACGCCCGCACGCAACAATCCTCCTCTCCAAAACAACGCGGGCGTCGGCATTCCGCCGCAACCAGCCCACCCTATCACCGCCGGCCACCAGCAAGCCCACACAGAGCTTGTCACCTGCAGCCCGGCCGATCAGTGACGCTGCTTTACAGCAACGCAACATCAAGCTCGCCAGGGCGCGCGGGGCTAACGCGACAGGGCAACTTCCCCACAGCAAATGCAGAGGCAGATGCAGATGCAGATGCGGCGGGGAACAAGGGGCACGCACGGCGACGACGACTCATCACACGCATATGGCGGGTTTCCGCTGCGGTGGTTGCGCTTTCGGTGAGAACCCCGCTTGCCTACCTACCACAGTGCATTCTTGATGCGCATCGGAACTTTTGCTTTTAGGGCGCGCGTTGGTGCGTTGAGGAATTGTGCTTTGGACTAGGTAGGCTAGGTACCTACCCTTTTCGAGTGGAGGCTGATAGGAGCTGAGAGCCGGTGTGACGGGGAGGCAGATGCTGTGCTTGCTCACCGTTGAGGTGGTGCTGATCGTCGTGTTGAGACGGCTGTAAAGATTACTATAGGGGGTATAGGGGGAATATTAGTAGGGAGCAAAAGATGGGACTAGGTATTTGGTAGGCTGGAGGAGGTAAAAGGGGATCGGCACGGAGGTAAGGCGGAGGCAAGACACTATTGGACGCTGACAGCGGGGACAAGGCTGGGTAAGTGGTTTTCGTCATGCGTGTATTGATAGACTACTCCTATGTGAGTGTGGTGCTGGTGGTGTGAGCATGATGAGAACGCGATGCGCAGATGCGAATGATGCATTCTGGGAGTGGAGAACAAGGAGTGCGCACACAGCATCCACAGTAAACGCTGCTGAGAGGGTTCCCGACCGCAAGGTCCAGTGAGGGGGGTGAAGACGTCACCAACGTGCCACGAGCGACGCGCTGGGTGAGGCACAGAAGGATTGTGGCTTGTGGAACGTTTCGAGAAGACTTCGAGAAAGCTTCGAGAGCCTCTACGCGAATCAGTATGCGCCCTGCTGGGTAGATTGCCCGCATGCGTGGCCCAGCGCCTATGCGGTCATGCTCGTACTCCTGTGCCACAACAGACAGATATGGCGAGATGGTCTCTCCACCAAACGGGCCTGCGTACCAAGACACAGCACAGCGCTACAGACGACTCCTACGCATGGCGCAACATTCGAGCCTTACGGACGGTGTCTGTTCTCTCCTCCACAGCGCAGATCCCGTTTGACGGTGATCGCGATTGGGGGGGGAACAGTGCGCGCCGCTTCTTCGCCGAGTTGAGGCTCTATGGAGTACGTTAGCGGTGGTTACGCACCTGTGTATTCAGATCTGCAGCACCAGACTCCACTTGGCGAGGGCTTGTTGTTGAGTTGTGTATACCACGTGCCTGTCTATCTAGCAGGTATCCAGTCTATCTGGGATCCAGTGTTGACATGGTGATCTATCTCTCCGAGGAAAGTCGCGCTCCGCGGAGTATGCCGTTGCGAGTGACCTTGACAAGTACCCCCTCAACCTCATTAGGATCCTCTGCTCAAAACTTGGGTCGCGAGACTTGCTCGCCGCACATGGCCAGCTTCGAGTCACGACTCACGACTCTATCCAAAGTCTGAGCGCGATTACTTATTACTCTCAAGTTGAGACTCGCAAGCAACCCCTTCATCAGCCAACTGACTGGTGATTAGCAACGTACCTTCCTCGCAAAGCCCCAATCCCCATAATTTACACGTCGACGGATGGCCCGCCAGCGAGTCTTCTTCGGACTACCCTCCGCCAGGCTTGCACTGGCCTGCGTTTCGAACTGATGTTGCACCGCCGCCGGATCCGGACGGTTACGCTAAACATGTACACGAAGCGACTACGAGATCACACCCAATAAAGGGTTCGGGTACGTGCAGCACGAAACTATGGCACCCAAGTTTCCCTGGATCAGATTGCCGATGAAGGAAGTGGCAGCGGTATTGACCGAGCCTTGTCACGGAATGCTACCGGTGGGCAGTCATGTGGAAGTCAAATGACTTTAGTGTGGGCTTTCGTACGAGTCACAGCGTAGGGCTGGGGAATGTGTATCGAGCACCCAATCGCTCACTGCGGAGGTAAAGCGACGGGGGGCTCTCGAAGCTTGGTGAGACAGCGAGTGTGCAGGGCGAGCTGGCATGGGCACTGCTCGACGAAAGCTGTTCGAGATGTACCTGCACCGTGGAGGGCCAGAGACATTCATGCTGGCGAAACAGATAAGGTTCGGAGACTGCGATGCGGGCGCAAGCCGCAAGACATGTAGTGTTTGGAAACAACTGCCGCAAAGGTGTTATGCTGGACCCTGCAGCAGAGGTCTGCTCATAGTGCGTTGCCACAACATTGAACGCACAATGCTTTTTCGTGCTTGGACAAGCGGATAGTAGGCAAGTTCCCGGGAGGTAGGTAGGTTTTCTCAGCAAGTACTCAATTCTCTGGAGCCCTGTTTCCTTTTTCCTATCTATCTGAGCCAGCAGGCGGGAAGTTAATCGAAGCAATGGCATCTCCCGTTTATTGGTTTCTGTTCGGACCCCTATCCCTCGCCCAGTAGGGACTCGGAGCGCTACAGAGAGCGAATTGATAACACAGACATCCGGGGTAGCCGTTGAAGTGCGTATCCCAGCCGTCCATGGGGAACGGGCCGGCTTGGAGGTCTTGGGTCTTGGGTGATCGACGGCGCATGCAGTCCGCAAAGCCTCAATGTTAATGTGCAGTATCTACTTGCTACATACGGTAGATGTGTACTTGCCTGACGGCTTGGAGCGCAACGTGGCATGAAAAGATGAAGGCATGGCATGGCAACGCTCAGACAGAACAACACAAGGCGGCTAACACCGAGGCGACTCGTACCTTATCACCTCGTACCATTCGCGGGAACTTCCCTCCCAAACTGAAGCGCCCCCCGTTTCAAGCCTACCCTCCCTTCCATCAGGAACACTCTCACCCTTCCATGCCATACAGGCATATCGCACCTCGTTATCACGCAAGCACACATCCACAGTCCCACGACTGCCCCACATCAGGGTCCTCATCCATCGCGCCCTCCCTTCCGTTCCAGAACGCAGGATTCCCGACTGCGGAACAACATCGGCGTGTGTGTGTGTGTGTGTGGGGCAGGCGCGATGGGAAGTGCCGCTGCATGTTTGGGCTGGCTGAGGCACCGCAAATAACGTGGCGACACTCCTCAAGCCCTGTCTGCTGTAGGAATGTAGTGTTAATCCTTGTGAGGTGAGTGTTATTAGGAGAACTGGGGCGTTAGTAATGTGCATTGCCACCTGGTCGTTGCTGCTTCACGTGTGAAGCCTCCTGCTGTCGAAATAATGTCGATTGTGGTGTTGCAAATGATGACGATGATGATAAGATCCATCTTTACGCTATTAATGCTGCTAGCTACACATCTTGTGCTCCCTCTCCATCAAACGTTTCTCGATATGACATACATACACAGGGACAGGCTCAGCTCATCTGACCTTCTAGAATCCCGCGGCTCCTTCGCTTCGGTTTACGTGAGCACTATGGACACGAGATACCGGTAGCGACTTCCAATTGCCGGCGCCATAGGTAATCCCTCCAACATCATCCTGCTTATAAACCAACCTGCTCATCTTCCACAACGAGATTTCCCAATCCATCTCAGACCAAAAGCTGAGGACAAACGCTGATGCTGATTGCCTTGGTCGCCTTGGTCGCCTTGGCATCCACTGGGGAAGCTCCCCATTTGTGGAGATGAGAAGTATACATCTGCTGGTCCCAGTCACTCGAATGCGGAGATATAGTGAGACACGCTATCGCGATCGGTAGTAAGACAGAGATCGCGAATGTGAAGCGCACTTTGCGAGTATTCCGTCATAGATAAGCGGTATTGCATAACAGCGGGCGCTATGCAAATGCGGACGGGGGACGGCAAGCCGTGTATGCCCCGCAGGGCGAGACACACCAAGGAAGATCAGTCGTTGTTTATAGCCGTTGCATAATGAGACCATGATCGAGCCCAATACGCGGTCCAGGTGGTGGATGACGAGTTGGGTGCCATTCTACTAAGAACAGCATGTTGATGCCAGACTTTCTGATGCACGAGAACTGTCAATGCGCATTTGCAGTTTGACCCCAGCTTTGTGTTTTCGGGTCAAAGCCATGGACTCAAATCCTTACAAGGACCCTCGAGCCATCCAATCACACGTATGCAGGTCTGGTACGTTTACGCTTGGCGCTTGGGTTGGATCAGGCCAAAAACGTGTTACCTGCAATTGGACTTGTCCACTTGCCCTTCCTAGCTGCCTTCATCTCAGCATACAGTGACGGGTTGATACCCTTCTTTCTGCACTTCCTCAACTCCTCTTGTGTCAGCCCGCTGATGTCATGAGAGCTCGCAGTCCAAGTACTACTTGATCGAGAGTTGCCCGATTCAGAGTTAGGATACTTTGAAGGCGTTCCTGACGACATCGTATTGGATGCGCTCGACGACTTAGAGCGATATGAAGTCTGATCCACCGAGACCGTCCGTTCTATTACTAATTTCTCACCTACGTCGGTGCACACCGATTCCTTCCTCTTGCCTGATGAGTCCTTTCTCTTTCCAGACTTCAGTTTCTGGAGGAATCCCTTGGGTGCAACAGTCTCGGTCGAGCTCACGGGCGATGGTGGGTGCGTCGAGTTCGATGAGTTAAGACTTGCTGTACGCAGCGATTCAGGCAGCGATGTTGGCTTTGGTGGCTCGCTTAGAGGCGGTGGCTCAAGGTCGACATTTGGTGTGATGGGATACTCGGGCTCCAGCGTAACCGTGGATGGAGACGATATACCTACGTCGTGAGGATCAATGCCTTCGGAGTCGTGCAAAGAGGCTGTTGTCGTTACCGAGGCTATCGTGTCCAAGGAGGTTCGCCTACGGAGACGAGGGTGAAGTCGCTGATTGGCAGGTTTGTATGATACAAGGTTCGTTGGTCGCCGACGTGGTGCTACGATGGTCTGTTGAGCAGACAGCTGATCTCTGAATGGATGAGAGAAGCGATACTGGGGTGTTGGCTTTTGCGCATGTGCTGGTGCTGGTGCTGGTGCTGGAACTGGGCCTGAGCCTGAGCCTGCTGAAGCGCCGTCTGCAGCGACCGGATGAAATCGCAGCGGGTTCACACGCGACGGGGAGTGGGGCGGTGGTTGTGATGACCCAGCTATCGAAGGCGTCGCCTTATATGAGTCCGGATGGCGTCGTGGGATGGGCGGTGGAGATTCGTCCTCCGAGCCACTGTAGCCATGCTCTCCAATATCGGCATGATTTTGCGCATTGATGTCGAGCTGCAGCTGTTGGAAGACTTGTTGGAGTTCATGCGTTGCTCGTGGAGAACGACGTACGATTTGCGCGGGGGAGTCGTCATAAACCATGACAGTGGTTGCGCGCGCGCCGCTCGATGTCACCGTGAGCCTCGAACCTGTGGAGAAACATTCCAACAGTCGAACTTCAGATCTTGTTTAGATTTCTTAAATTGATCGACATGACGAAATCAACTGCCAAAACTGCCACGGCCCACCATGCTAGCGTACCATTGTATGGGTTGTACCGTTGGGGAGCCTGTCAACATGTTCCAAGGGCTGACATGGAGCAAGCTCAAGCGACATGTCTTGTTGGGAGGATATTCATAATCAGGCACCGAATAGCCAATGGCCGAAAGCAACTTCCTATCAGAAGGCTTGAAGGGCATAAAGCAGTGATTGCGGGGACAAAGAAGGTTCACTTGCGATGGAGACAGGGACTCCGGCGACCGTTTATTCGCAGATCAGGCCGCGGGTCGCTCTAGCAGCAGATCGGGCTGCACAACGGCAGCCTCACGTGAGCCGAGGTGGACGTCTCCGTGATGGGAGCAGCGAAGGAGCCGGCGAAGGATTCAGATTCTGACTATGGAAATAGAGGCCACGGTTCGCCAGAGCAATCTGTGACAGCGGAGCTCGGCGATGGTGTTTCCGAGGAGGGAGTGTTTGATGGTCGAACGCAAACGCCCACGTCAGGCACGGCGACGGCTTCCCTCGACTAGCGCCGCAAGGTACTCGTCCACGATGCGTCGCTCCTGACCTTACATATGTAGTTGCGGGCTGCTGCATTCACCGCTGCCACCACCGCTGCCGCTAACGCTACCGCGACCGCGACCGCAACCGCACATCCTCTCCACCGCAGCGTCTGCACCCGAGTCTGCGCGAGCATGAGCATGTCCCCCTCCTCAGTCGCCGCCCGCCTCTCTGCCCGCCGCCCGTCTCTGTCATGAGCAACGACACGCCCGTGCCCATTCCCGACGAGGAGGTGGTCGCCCTCGCAAAGGCCGCCTTCTCGCACTCGCGCCAGGACATCAGCCAGCGCGGCCCCGATGCCCCCCGCGAGGTGCAGCAGCAGCACACGGGCATCACCATCGACCTGGGCCACAAGAACATTGCGCGCCTGCCGGACGAGGTCATCGATGTCATCCGCACCGAGATCGAGAGGTGCGTCCGCATGTCCGCAGAACCATCCTGGATGCTGACACCGCCAGGCTTGCCCTCTCGCATAACCTCCTCCAGACCCTGCCGTCGCGCCTGATCGAATGCAAACGCCTGCGCTACCTAAACGTGCGCTACAATGCAATGCGCGAGATCCCCAGCGCCGTCCGTTGGCCCATCCCACAGGCACAGGAGATGCACCGCTGACCCAGCCCCAGATCCTCCAGATGACTTCGCTCGAGATCCTCGATGTCAGCAGGAACAAGATCAGGTCCATCCCCGAGAAGATTGTGAATCTCACCTCTCTCAAAGTGCTGGCTATCTCGAAGAACCAGATCGAAGAGCTGCCCGTGTCTCTGGGTGACATGAACACTTTGCAGGTCCTCAAGCTCGACAGCAACCCTCTGACCTTTCCCCCTCCCGAGGTCTGCTCCATCCGCGACAATGCCCCCTCGCCATCAAACGAAAACGAACGAGATGCTGTCATCGCTACCCAAGTGAAGAAGTTTATGCGCCAGCAAGCCTCCAAACAGCGCCAACGCGCTGAACTAGAGCGGATTCGCATAGAGTCATCGAGCGATGAGAGCTGGACAGAGAGCAACCCAGAGACGCCACGCCCTTCGAAACGAGCCAATGGTGGCCGATTCCCAGTTCGACCCAGCGTCAGTGGGCTGGATGCTTTCGAGGGCAAAGCAGACTCTCCTCTGTTTCCTGCACCGCCTATACCTTCTCGCTCGCACTTCCGTGCCCCATCACAGACAAGCAGTAACGGCACCAAGACGCGACCCCCACCACCCTCGCCTTTGGTTTTGACGACAGGCATGAGCGAGAGGAACAGGAGTCAGAGTGAAGGTGCTGGGCCCTCGACACACCGTCAGAAGCGTATGGGCATCTATACAAACAAGCACCAAGCCTCTGAGCAACTCGGCTCTGTTGACGAACTACGGCGGACAAGCCATTTCAGAGGATTCAGCCAGGGTATCGTCATCCCCTCGGGCGCCGCCAACGGTGTGTCTGGGCCTGCCACCGCCATAGGATATGGAGACACTGGAACAGTCAGATCGCTGGCGAACCGACCTTTGTCTGATGTCCGAGAACATAGACGTGGATCTCGTGCACCGGATATTGTTGTCGAGGCTGCTAGGAACTTTCTCTATGCCATCTCACAGCTCCACGATTGCGTCTCCCACATGGTTCGTTCCATCAAGCTAACGACAAGGCCAAAAGAAGCTCTCCGCCGAAAGGAAGATTTCTACCGCCGATTCTCCAGCACCTATCTCAACATCCGTGCCTTGAGCGACGTACTCAACAGGTTCAGCAGCCTCGTCGAAGAGGACGAGGAAGAAGCGCAGAAGCTCTCAAAGAGTGTTTACATGTACGCCTTGAGGTGTTTGGAGTCTTTCATGTCGATTACTCTATCAATTGCAGAGAATCGTGCGGAGATTACACAAAACGCCAACCCACAGGTCTTGCGAACATTTCTGTTCCTCCAACAGAGCAGCTTGATCGAAATGAGGAATGCTTGTTCGATTTTGGGAGCGCAGTTTAAGAACATGTCTGCAAGCTCACGAAGGCCCAGCACGACGGAAGCACCTAACACCGTGCGTGCGAAACCGCGAGTTCGACGATTCCCCGCTTCTCCACCACAGCGGGGCCAGTCACACGCTCCACGGCCAGTCATCTTGCACAGTAACGACAACAGTCGTACGAATACGATGACGAGTATCAGCGCGGCTACGCCCAGATCGGGAGAATCGTTCTCGACTCTAGCCACGACCATGACCCGAACGAACACGATGACCAGCAATTTTGAAGATCCCGAAGAGGACGCTCAATTCGACCGTGTCTACCAGAAGCTAAGGGTTGCGAGTGAGAGTTGCAGAACGTCCATACCCCAGATAAGTCGTCTATTGCGAGAGCAGTTCGACCTTCTTCGACGGGATTTGGACTCGGATCATCCAAGAATTAAAGCGCTCGCCGGTCTTATCGACAAGAGTAATGAGGTGCAGCAGATGACAAGTCCCCTTGCAAGCCGGTTATCGCAGATGCAACTGAAGGATAGCTACACCAGAAGTCAGTCTGAGTTCTGGCAGCAGTGTATGGGTTTCGTTAAGGTATGTTCTCCCGTTCCTGTCTTGTTTCCAGTCCAAAGTAACACAACTGACATTGTTTCAGGCCTGGGGCGAACTGGCTACCGCATACACTCAACAGGGCAAAGATCACAAGCTTTTGAGTCCCGAAGTCAAGCAGCTTATGAAGCCCCTTCACAAGACGGTCAAGGAAGCTAGTGCGGCTATCTACAGCTCTCCATGGTCGTACCTCACATCCAGTAATACCAACTCGATGGCCTCATCTCTGTCGTCGATCACATCACGCATCCAGCCTCCACGGTTCAACACTCGACCCGGCGTGGGAACAAGCAACCCTTCCTATCTTGGCCCTATCAACACCCAGATCTCGTCTTCGAACTCCTCTCTCTCGGGACAGCCCTACTCCACTTCGAGTCTCATGTCGCTGGGATCGGGTGGCTACGGTACCCCAGGAGTGCCAGCGACACCGCTGAGTGCTGCCCTCGGAGCGGCGGCACAAGCCACAGTGCCCAACACGCCCAAGTTCGCTCCCGGCCACGGCTCGAACACGCTGAACGTGTTCGAGCGAGCGGATAGACTGCTCAACCAGACGTCACGCCGCATTTGAACGCGCATCATCTTGCGCATCTCTACTCCGCGTAACCTTGGTCTCGTTATTACTTCACATCCTTTCAACGCAGGTGTTTTTTTTCGTCTTGATGTGCAATCTTTCCTTTATAGTCTGCATACATTAGCGACGGCGTTGTCCGGGTTCCACTCATTTGCATGGCATTTATCGGTTGCATGTCGTTTAGGTGTTTTCTGGGCTTGAAAAAAGGGGGATAACAAAGCATGGAGGGAGTCATGTCATGGCTGAGACAGACCATAGGAGGGTAGTATGCATTTACGGTGGTATTGTAGAAAGCGGTATTTGCAGTATTCGGAAATCTTATCGTTGTGATCTTTGTCCTCTATTTGTCTTGCTCCTCCTCATCGTCCTCTTCTTCTTCTTCTTCTTCCCCAAGTGGATGTCTTTGTTTGGCATCTAGACGTGGGTATCATTGTTTTGTTCGCAAGGGTATGTAGTATGTACAGCTAAATGGCAACAGGCCGACATAGCGATGGACTGTGTGACCTGTCGTATGCGGCCCTTGGCATGGTCAAAGAATCTGTAGGGCTACGCGAGATGCCTGGCGTTCTGGGTTCTTGTCCTTGTCCAGTATTGATATTTGCTTGGTTTCGGGCGGCCAAATTGACCTGGGCCTGGTCAACTTGGGAAGGAGGAAGTGTAGGTCCCAACTCTATGTCTACTTCGCTTGTGCCGGAAGGTGTGATGCCTCGTGATGGCAGACCTTCATCTAGGAGCCACGTTAGATGTGGCTTGGATTGGACATCTTTGGGACGTACAAGTGGATGGAGAGCGATTGCGTCTGTCGCCCAACAGGACCCCGGCCAGGGAGTCTCGGTAATGTATACCAGCCAGGGTGACGATGATACCAATGATGCTGAAGATGCCAAAAAATATCTGGAGTGCGATTTCGGTATTGCCGCTTGAGGAAGCCATCTGACAAGTGCTGCTGGACGTGATTGGCTTATAAGATAGTGACCAATTGGCGAGCTTGAAGAGGATCGTGAAGGTCAGAGCACCTAAAAAGATATCAATTGTTTCGAGACAAACTATGGTGGGGGAGTCGGAGTTTTATACGGGAGTTTTATACGAATGTCCATGCCTGGCCTCAGGTAATGAGTTATCTGGCATGTAACGACGAAAACACGCCTTGGGGTTTCGAGTGCATCCGTGAGGCTGCAGTAACAGCTAGGGCCAATGAAAAAAGCGCCTGTAAGCGTACCAGCTGTCCTCGAATGTGTGTAGGCAGGTTGGCATGCGACGTACGTCACCTTTCATGAAGGGAAGTACTGCATGCGGCTATCCGAGCGCCTATCAGATGACAATGCTCCAACGACTGTTGAGCCGCAAACCACTCAGCGCTATATCTGTGAAAGGCCTCCAGGAAACGGGCTCTGTCTCTCCGCAAAGTACCCCACAATAACGCTTGCTTAAAGCACTATGTTATCTTCGCACCGAAGCCCAGCGTTGTCCAAGAGACTTCGTTATCCTTGCCGACTTTTTACCAATTGCTAAGCTTGCTGCTGAGCATCGCTAACCATGGCCATTTGGGTGTGTACTTTGCGTACCCCTCTTCTATCATGCACATCACGGCACTGCTGTTCACACCGGTCAAACTTGAATTGGCTGCTTTGCAGCTTAGAGTATCTGACTTGCATGCGCACAGCCACAAGCCACATGCATGCATCACCTGCCTCCTGGCGCCGTTGCAGAACGGTGGGTAAGGAAGCAAATCGCCAGCATGTAACAGAGTACATATTAAAACATGTAGTAAAGTGTGCGGTAGAGTGTGTGGTAAAGTGTGCGACAAAGCGTGTAGCAAAGTGTGCGGTAAAGCGTGCATGTAGAGATAAAAGATTCGTGCCATGCACAATGTTTCTGCCCAAACACAGCTTAACTTGTCTCGCTCCTTCTCTGTTCGCGTTTCCAAAGAAAGATTCTGTTTTGTTGCTAACTCTGACCAATATTGATATTCAGAATTATCTATCTGTAAGATACAGTTGCATTAGCAGCCGTTGTAGAGGAACTGGTACACGCACACGCACATGCGCACCGTCCCTTCGTTGCCACTGTGAACATAGAATGGTTGGCAGCAAGTGCAATGACATTTGTTCCCGAGCGCCCGGCACTCAGCAAAACAACGTTGATCTACTAAAGTGATGCGAGCGACAGCGATGTGTAACAGAGCGTAGGGTGACACGGTATAAGTTGTCAACTAGACCAGGACGGTATGGTAGACCCGCTGGGCTCGTCGTGTGTGTGATCATACGTAATAGAACAGTCTGTCGGGAAAACAAGGCGTGCCATGCATATGTCATGTGTGCAACGACAAGTATGATAGAAAGCATCGTCGACGTGTTTGTTCTGGGGATAGCGGTTGCCAGCCCCAGGCAAAAGAGGCGTCGAGGATGTGGGCTGGGGCGGCAGGGAAAGACCGGTAATCCAACGACGCGACTGCCTGCACCTCGGGAAGAAGTAGCGTAGATCACTACATAATTGAGTGGGTGCGGCCCAGAAATCCGGGGTCCGGAAGTAATTACTTACAGCAACTTATAAATCCAATTCGGCACTTGGCGCCCGGGAACGGTTTCTTACACGAAGCAAACGCTAGCCCGAGATGCACCTTGGTGGCTACGTCTGTGATGGATGCGTTCCAGCGACATAGAAGAATAAAGGGTGACACGTGTAAGCGATCCGTTACCGTATAGCCATTGCTGTGGTAAATCGGGCTGGTGGATTGGGCCTCGGGTGGCAGCCGACAGATCTGAATTACAAGCGCTCAAATCCGCGTTTTGCTTACCTTGTGGAGTGCTGACGGGAAGAACGCAGCAGAGCCGCATCACCTCCAATCAGGTAATCGCGCTACCTCTGCTCCGCGATGTTTCGCTACAGCAACGGCAGACGCCAAAGCCGAACACGCTGATTTATTGTACTGGCGTGGCGCTGCATTCCTTGGACCCGGTCCTACATCAGAACACCGGTTCCTGCGCCCCGTCAAAAGGAAACATAGACGTTCACCCCGAAGTTATCACGGGGCTGCATGAACTCCAAACCCATGCATCGCCAGCAAAAAGGCATATATTATACAGCCCTGACCCTTTGAGCCCTAACTCGTACCTTGTCTGACGAAGATGGGGGACATCATACACATAGGGGGGTGGACGTTGACATCTCCCGCTGTTACACACGCAGCAGAAATCATCATATAATAGTCCAGAAAGGCCCCTTCCTTATTGCTGTGGTGCTTGGCGTTTAGCGAGCAGGCAATTGTTTGCCTTCGCTTATCAAGAATGCTAAGAGCGGGTATTAGGATCCGTAGCCCGCTGCACAGCAGCTCCCGTCTTACGGATTATTATACATGAATAGTTTTAGTTTGCTCAGACAATCGCTTGTGCTGCATACTGTAGGGACGAGTGGTAGATGTTCATAGGTTGTGTCCGCGGCACGGAGCAAGCACCATGCCCTACCTGAAGTCGGCGCGGATTCGAGCCAGTCCAATCGAATTTCGTTTTCACTCCATACAGGCTGCTCACCGATCAGATCACCACTGAATGCCTCTTTACGACAAGGCAGAGAGCACCGCTCCATGCTGAGGCGTCATATTATACCAGGTATCTCGAATTCTTGGATCTGTCTCCTTTGCTTTGCCTCTCGACTCGCATATGCGCCTGAACACTCGGTTGGCCTCCATACTGAGTGACTTTAATTGACGAGAGTAAAAAATGTGCTTGTCTTGCCCAATATACAGCCGCCAATCCCTGTTCCAGAAACAGCTTCCTACTCTCCACAAGAACTTGAAGGAACAATCAAAAGAAAGCCATATTTTTGATCTGCGAGCACAGAAAGCTCACACCGTCACCTCGGGTATCTATCCCCATCTCCACACAGACATACATTCCTTCCCATCCCTTACAACATAGCCTGATTAATATCAGCCCCCCTCCGAGCCCACACCCCATCAATACCCATATCGAACCTCCCATCATCTTTATGCTTGATAACCGGCTCGTCAGCCCCCTGCAGCGGATTCCGGAAGATAACACTCTTCTCGATCCCCAGCGTGAGATGAATCGCCGCCGGATCCGACCCATCGTACTCCACCAACCCCTCCTCCCCTTTCCCCTCCAACAACCTGAC
>Ga0139315_10041_pt1 | contig 13384 bp, 6 predicted proteins | sample In3P11_FD_99380 | JGI IMG/M metagenome (GOLD analysis project Ga0139315, IMG submission 99380) | reverse complement strand
ATGGGGTGAGGTGATGTTGCTGAGATGGACTGATCGCTGGGGTGAGCAAGGTAGAGGTAGAGGTGGGGGTGGGAGTGTAGGATTAGCACGTACATCAAATGGGCGTTGGGCACGAAACAAAGCGGGAGCTCGACTTCATAGTCGTATTGAACTGGGAAATTACAGATTTCGCCGTGTGTAGGCCCAGTATGCTTTCGCAGGCAGCTTCCAGTCGTTCTTCCTCAGGTTAGGATCGAGCAGATCAAAGTCGGCCTTCTGCAGGCGGTCCAGCCACGACTGCGTGATGACGCTCGACATGAAGACGCCAAAGGCCTGCTCGACCTCTTTCAGCTGCTGCTCTTTCCCTGCACTCATCTGGTCTGAGCTATACTGGTGCTCCTCCTCATTCTGGTGCTCGAAGTCGTGCCCAAGCGTGCCTTCAGATCTCAGCTTGGACAACATCTCTCGCGCGGTGATGAGATGGTCGTTTGCGCGCGTTGCAACAGCGAAGACGGCGTCTTTGAGGCCCGGTGCCTCGCCGCCCATGCGGAATACGTCTTCCTCTCTGACATTGGCCTCGGCCATGATGTCCAGCGGCAGCAGTACTGCACCCTGTGTCGGCCCCGACTGGCCTGTGATGTGCCCGGCGGTGCCACCTGGCTGCGGCTGGGGGAACGCAACGAGAGGCACGCCGCGCAGGACGGCAGCGATGCCGGTTGCCTTGCCAATATGTGAGGCGATGTGGTCAGTGGTGATGCTTGCTTGTGGAAGACTGCTCAGCGTCAAGTACAGCAGTGTCGAGTAGGTGTTCTCGGCGTAGCTCTCCAGCGACTGCAGGGTCGGGTACGGTGGATTCCCCAGGTACTGCTCGCGGGTGTTGATGATGCGGTGAAACCAATTCTTGCTCAGCCGGCCTTTCCCACCCGTGCGATTGTGGAGGTCCTCAGCAGCGTGGGCAAGCAGGATGGCGACGGGCTCTTTCGGCGGCGAGCCAGCGAGGGCCTTGGTGACAGCGTCGCGCCAGAACTGCATGCGCATCATGCCCACGGTCGGGGTACTGGTCGTGTCGGCGATGCGGGCGACATCGACGTTGAAGGCGCGAATGGCGAGGTATGCATCGCGCGAGGTCTGGGGTATGAAGGACTGGAGGATGTGCGAGGGCGCGTCGTATTTGCGGACGAGGTTGGCGCAGTAGGCTCTTGCGCTGTCCACTTCAGCCTGGGAGGGACGAGGGGCGTCGGTGAAGCATTGCGATGTTTGGATGCGCCGTCGCTGTCGCTGTCGCTGGGGGGCGGTGGTTGTGTGTATGTGTACGTGTATGCGCCGGACGGGAGCTGTGTGGAGCTTTGCAGTTTGCATTGAAGGGAGGTAGTGTACAAGTGGGAATTGAATACGAGAGAACCTAAGAGGAACACGGCACTTTGGCTCGAGAGGTGCGACGGTATACTGCTATTGCGTACTAATATTGCAGGCAATTGACGATTGACGATTGGCGAAATAATATAATATCAATGCGGTAAGCCACAAAGCGTCCCCGTCGACTGGCCGATGACGCCGTCATGCAGATCGCTTTAGCGCGAAGACGCGTCGCGTGTGGCAAGTCGCGTAGAGTGCGAGTGCGACTGCATTAGGGTCGCTTGTTTGTCGCTGCGCTCACGCTGGGAATCTCCAGCACTGCCCCTTGCAATGCCAATGGAGAGCCCACACCCAGACGAGCGGCCACCAAAGAAGCGTCGTTTCTTCGCCGACAACTCGTCTCCGGTCCAAGTTCGATCGAAGCCCTCAGATCAAGCGCCACAAGCCCTGTCCAGTCCAACTATTGTGCCTGTGTCTGATCAGAAGAGGACTACTGGCCATGACGCTGGTGCGCTGGATGGCTTCGACGTTGGCATGCTGCAGGCCGTCGTGGGCGAGCTGCCCGTCTCAACGCTACAAACGCTGAAGCATGTTAGTAGCAGCAATGTAGAGCGAGGTATGCAGTGATAATATGCGGACGATAGTTGAATGCTGACACCCCGCAGCAATCAATTTGTATCTCGATGGCTCCTGGGCCTCTGCGTCTGTGTCTGCTCCTGCACCGACACCTGCCTCTGCCCCTGCCCCGATCTTCCAACCGCGCTCCCAGGCCGTTCAGACAACACTAGCAAGCACCCTCAAGCGTACCGAATCCGATGGTTTCTCGCCTTCGCCGGACTCAGGTGCCTCGACTCCCATGGCCCGTATACTCAGGGACATGCCTCCCAAGAGGTATATTGGCTCCTTCGGAGTCGTTGGCTGGGCCACAACGAGCGGGACTGGACTCCTGAAGCATGACGAGAAGGTCGCCATAGAGCGCTGCAAGATACAGCCAAAGGGGAAGAAGAGAGTGGTCAACCTTAAGAAGCAAGATGTTGTTGTGAGGTTCACCAATCAAAAAGGACAAGAAGTGGGAAGGCTGGAGAACGACTCAGCAGCCTGGGTTTCGGCTTTGATCGACCAGAAGGTGTGCTCGTTCGAAGGCAGTTGCGTATACGTGCCAGACCGGATACGAACAAGTGATACAATCTACTTGCAACTGCATGTCTTCTTCCTGCGCAGTGCTTTCGACAAGAGGAAGTTCACCAAACCAGAAGACAATCGAGAAGTGAGCATCTTTGAAGAAAAGGAGTCTTCAGATGAGCGTGACTTGAGGATGCGTCAGGTTGGACTCGTGAAGCTTTTTGATTCGATCAATCTGCATCCCTCACGGCAGAACGAGGACACAGAGAAGCACAAGAGACAAGGACTGCTTCAGGCAGCAGAGAGCGCCGAGAAGGAAGAAAAGCCAAGGACCAAAAATGGAACACCTGCAGATGGAACGACCACACCCCCAGGCGAAGAAGCTGAGGAAGGCACGGAGCTCGAACAAGACCAACTCGATTCCCTGTATAAGAAAGCACAGTCATTTGATTTCGATACACCCACCATGGAGTCTGCCGAAACTTTTGTCATGGATCTACGGAAGTACCAAAAGCAGGCGCTGCACTGGATGGTTGGCAAAGAGAAGGATGAATTTCTTGCCGGCAAAGAAATGTCCATGCACCCGTTGTGGGAAGAATACCAGTGGCCAGACAAAGACGTGGACAACAAAGCCCTACCCATAATCGAAGACCAGGCCATGTTCTACGTGAATCCGTACTCTGGCGAGCTTTCGCTCGAGTTCCCGAAGCAGGAGCAGAATTGCCTCGGTGGCATCTTAGCTGATGAAATGGGCCTAGGTAAGACCATTGAGATGATGAGTCTGATTCATACACATCGAAACCACCCAGACCAATATGGGCAAGCAGCTATGCCAAAAGCTCTTCCACGCCTGCAGAAGGCTAGTGCCGTGGTCGAGCCGGCTCCGTATACCACGCTTGTTGTTGCACCCATGTCGTTACTTGCCCAATGGCACAGTGAAGCTGAGAAGGCTTCCAAGGACGGTACCTTGAAGGCTATGGTCTATTACGGCTCTGAAAAAGCCGTCAACCTGCAAAAACTATGCTGTGCATCTAACGCAGCCAATGCACCGAACGTCATCATTACCAGTTACGGCACAGTGCTATCTGAATACAACAAGGTGGCCGCCCAGGATGGTAACAGAGGTTCCCATGGCGGCATATTTTCGCTTGAGTACTTCCGAATCATTCTAGACGAAGCACATTACGTCAAAAATAGGCAGTCCAAGACAGCAAAGGCTTGCTACGAGCTCAGTGCGAGACATCGGTGGGTCCTCACTGGTACACCAATTGTCAACCGACTGGAAGATCTCTTCAGTCTGGTGCGCTTCCTTAAGGTGGAACCCTGGAGTAATTTCTCGTTCTGGAAGACATTCATCACAGTACCTTTCGAAGCAGGTGAGTTCATCCGAGCACTGGACGTTGTGCAAACGGTACTTGAGCCACTTGTTCTGCGCCGGACAAAGGATATGAAGACGCCGGATGGAGAGGCATTGGTACCTTTGCCGCCTAAGGTCATCCATGTCGAGCGTATCGTCCTATCACAGCACGAGCGAGATGTGTATGATCACATATACCTACGCGCAAAGAGCGTGTTCACGCAGAATGCCGAATCAGGCATGCTGCTCAAGAACTATACCACCATCTTTGCTCAAATCCTTCGCCTTCGGCAGTCATGCTGCCACCCTGTTTTGACTCGCAAATCCAACCTCGTCGCCGACGAGCTGGAAGGGAACATGGCGTCTGATCTTGCGAATGGCTTAGCTGACGACATGGATCTTTCGAGTCTGATCGAGCGCTTCACTGCCGACAGTGATGAGGACGTCAACAAATTCGGTGCGCACGTCCTCAAGCAGATCCAAGACGAAGCTGATGCCGAGTGCCCTCTTTGTTTCGAAGAGCCCATGAATGAGCAGGCTGTCACGGGCTGCTGGCACTCGGCCTGTAAAGAATGCTTGCTCAACTACATCAACCACCAACGCGATAAAGGTGAAATCCCGCGCTGCTTCAACTGCCGCGAACCCATCAACGCACGCGACGTCTTTGAAGTTGTGCGCCACGATCATCTCCTTGAACAACCACTGCATAAATTCACGAGCGAGGCCGCAGCGTCCGCAACCCAGACACCGCGCATCAGTCTGCGGCGCATTGGCCTCAGCGGCAGTGCGAAAACTCAGGCTTTACTTACCCACCTCAAAAAAAACTTGAAAAACGATCCAAAAGGGAAGACAGTTGTCTTCTCGCAATTCACGTCCTTCCTTGACCTCATCGAGCCCGCTCTTACACGTGACCACATCCCTTTTCTCCGCTTCGACGGCTCCATGTCACAGAAGGCTCGCGCGGCGGTGCTCACGGATTTCACCTCTTCGCCGCGGCCTTTCGTCCTGCTACTGTCGCTGCGCGCCGGCGGCGTAGGCCTCAACCTGACGTGCGCACGCGACGTCTTCATGATGGATCCGTGGTGGAGCTTTGCGGTGGAGGCACAGGCTATCGACCGCGTGCATCGCATGGGGCAGGAGGGAAGCGTGCGGGTCGTTCGATTTGTGGTCGAGGGCAGTATCGAGGAGAAGATGTTGCGGATTCAGGAGAGGAAGAAGTTCATGTAAGTGAGCAAGCGCAGTCAATTGTTTTCGGTTGAGGAGGTTGATTGGAGATGTTGGCTAACAGTGATAGTGCGAGTTCGTTGGGGATGATGAGTGAGGACGAGAAGAGAGTGCAAAGGATTGAGGATATCAAAGAGTTGCTTAGCTAGGTGGGCTAAGGGAGGGGTTGGCTGCGCAATATGTGACCGCGCGCTTGAGGTGTGAGACGTGGGCGCAGGGGACCTTGGCTAGTTTCGAGACGGCGGCGACGATACGCCTGAAGTGCAGAGAGAGTCGCGCGTGAGTTCGCACCGTCGAAGCTATATAAGGCGTGTGACTCCGAGTTTCTTGGTCTATACGAAAGGAGCACACCCTGCGAACGAGATTGACGGACGATCAAGCGAGGAAGCGAAGGCATGCGCATTGGAATTGAGGCTGAGGCCAGCCCATCTGCCCAGTAGGACCACTCTTGCGCAGCGAAAAGCGTCGTGTTCGCGTATACTACGATGGAAGGAAAGCGATATGGCTATTGAGTAGTCACATATCTGCGTATGTGTTACTCAGATACGTAGGACTTGTTAGTGCTACGATAACGTGCTTGTACTCATGCAGTGCAAAACTCAACGTCTCTTTGAGAAGACGTGTGTACGAGATATAGTAGGTGAAAGATGGGTATTTGCAAAGTAAGGGATTCATGTACAGGGATTGAGGGCACTTACAAACCAGCTGCTGACTACTGTTGTGGGTTGGGTTCGTCGCTGGAGTGAGAACGGTCGCGCAGAGAGTCTGCTTGTCCACTGTCAAAGCCACGTTCAGTGCTTTGATTGTGACGTCTCCATCCGAATCTACGCAACGCACCGCTACAAGCTCGTCTGTTGCTTGACCGCTTCTGCTCGTAGTTGCGATGGATCGCAACTGCTCCTCTGACTCCTCAAATTTCTGAGGTGGAGAGTCGAGTGAGCAGGGTGGGTCTCAATTCGATTCTTGTCAACGTGGTATTTGATTAGGTAGGATTAGATACACTATTTGCAACATAACATCTCTATTACACTATTCATAGGGTAGCTGAAGAGCAATAAAACTCTTCCCAAGACATTGTGCCTCCTTCAGCCTTAGTCAGACTCAGTCACCCTGACCAGACACTGTTTCGGTGCTGTGACAAGGGAATCATATGTATCCCACGAAACAAACTCTTCCGGCAGATCAAACTCGAAAGACCAGATCAGCAAAGAAAGTATCATCCTCAGCTCCAGGTAACCTAGCCGCTTTCCCCAACAACCTCTATTGCCCGCACTAAAGGCAAGTGTCGGACCACTCGAACTGTTGAAGACAAGACGACCATTCTTGTCCGCGGTCAACCAGCGCCCGGTATCGAACGAGTCTGGGTCTTGACCATCCCAGTTCTGCCTTAGAGGTTTATGTAACCTAGCGGTCTCGCTGCGGTCTCGCTCATCGATATCTACTGACGGCATGTTCAGGGATGGGCCAGTGAGATTAAGGAACACCTGTGTATCACCTGGGATAGGATGACCAAGCACTACGGTATCCCTGCGCGTCATCACCATGATAGTGACCACGGGGCTGTTGAACCGTAGCGGCGTTATTACAGAAGAAGCTTCCTCCGAAGAGGAGAAGACAAGTGCGGGAGACCTCTGTAGAGGGGACGCTGATGGTGTTTGCGGCGTGTATCACGCCGAATAAGTGAGGGAAGAATATGAGGAACAAAGCCGCCGGTGGGCTCAGTCGCGAAAGCTGCACATAGGCGATCCAGGAGGATGGGAGGCGGCTGACCCATCCCTCCGGGTGAAGTCCACCGTATTGTTTGGAAAGACCATCTTTCGATTCTTGTCTAACAATACCCTTAGGTATGTTACGGGTGCCCTTGGGTCTGTTACGGGCGATATTACCCATGATTTCTTGGTCGGGTTCTTTGCCTGTGATGGGCTATGTATATGATCAGTAAATCGCTCCGGAACACTGGTATGTACCTGTTCGTGAGCTGGACTTACACTTGGTCAGAGAAAACGTGGACTTATTTGAGAATCTTATGAGCTGGTATAAAATTCTGGATTGAAAGATGAATGATGGAAGAGGAACCATAAGCCTTTGAGCATCCTGGGTAATGTGTATTCATAGCAAGCAGCCGACTAGCGGTTGGCTCCCGGAAACGAGGTAGCGTCGAATCTGTGAGAATGCCATGCAGCGTAGCTTAGACTACAAGGGTAGGGTCTCGTACGGCCATGGCATAGAAGGAGGTTCAATAGGGAGGTAGTAAGATGGAGTTGTCTGGAAAGATTATCCAATGATAGCCAAAATAATCTCTATAAACACGACGGAGTTGAGGATAAATCACCACAATGATGCCCTGTGGCTCACGTATCTCATCGCCGCGAATTTAGATTTGGTTTAACTCCAGTTGATTCAGTGAGCGTCAGTGAGTGTAGATGGGATGAGACCCGAAATTGGTCACGTGAGCTTACATGGCCTTTTAACAGTATAGTCATCCTACACCTGCCGTCGCATAGTCTATCACCTGCATCTAAGGCGCTCCCTCAACGACCGCTGCTGCAATCTATAACTCAGACTCATCCACCGACTCAATCGTTGCCTGCGGCGTGTGGCTTGCTGACTCGTGCAGGATGTTCGGCATCGCTGTGTATCGGTGGCCCCTATAAGTCTGGGGACCCCCCCTGTCAAAAAAACGCTTCGGCAGATCAGAACCAGCCAGAAGTATTAGGGCTTGCCAGAAAAGGATTAATTAGCCCTAAAAGAGACTTAGCTTAGGCATAACAAGCTGGCGACGATTCGGGATAGCAACGCCGTCAGCCGTCAGCCGTCAGGTGTCAGCAGCGTCTAAGGCGTTGGCGCAGGAGTATATAAGGTAGTGTCGCGCACAGTATAGGACCAGACTATAACTAAACTGTACTTTTAATGAAGAGTACTCCTATAGATAAGCTGATTTTAGTGCTGGCGTGTACTACATCCGCATAAGGCAAGGCGGGGAATCTAGTAAGCATTACAGTAGGCTTATACAGGCGTTGCCTACCTAATCTAGGCTTCTATTCTACTCTAATTCCTCTAACCCATCGCCAGCATGGCCTCTCAGGCAGGCAAACGCACAATTAAGCTCACTGAGTGAGGCTCACAGTTCTCTAAATTACTTCTTGGTCAGAGTTAAAATACTAATAACAGCAGCCAGAGTACGCAAAGCTCCTCTAGTAATTGCAGGAGCACTTAGAGCTACAGGAGCACTCAGAGCTGCAGAAGCACTAATCGCAGCAGCTCCAACCTATCTTCTGCTCACCCCTCCCGGCACTAGGGCAGCTCTGTTGTACCTGAGACCCCTCGCTGTGATGGCAACGTTCATCGCTCTGGAACGAGCATTGAGCGTAAGCTGGATAAGATCTTGGCCAACGCCAACCCCGACGACAACCCTGACGATGATGAGTACGTCGACGATAACGACGCCAACGACCACGCCAGCGATGACCACGCCGAAGATGTGGACGGAGCTGAGCCTAAATCTGAAGACAGCAACGTTCCTAATAACCTTAGCATCTTTAACGCCCCACAGGTTAAATTCACTGCCAAGTTTAGGGCTCTCCTTAGTGGTAGACCTATCTACACCAGCCTTTTAACCTGGGAGCATACTAGCCGGAATCTACACTGGCTAGAGCTGTTTCGTTAGGCTAATTAAGAGGTAGAGAGACAGTTACTAGTGCTAGTAACGTACACGTCAGTTACTGCATTTGTGTATCTAGTTAGTGACGCGAAGAAAGACTATATTATAGAGAATATATTCAAAGATAATCCTGCAGCCTAGCGTTAGTTTCTAGTATCCTTACAGCAGAAGAAGAAAGAGCAGAGGGCGTTAAGGAACTGCAGGGCTATTATAGTCGATTTTGATCTCTACCTAGAGATCTCACATTAGGCCTGGCACTAAATTTGCAGTCAGCCTTCGCAGCAGGACTCTTAACTAACCTAGCTAAATCAGCACTATGAACCAGCGCCTCGACAAAGCGCTACACAGCAGCAGCTGAACGAGGTGGACAAAGGGATTAGTTAACTGCAGGTTATAGCTAGTTACAACCTGTTCCCAGTTAGTTAACACTAGCGCTGTATACTACCTAGATGTTTTAACTTAGGCTTTGTCTGCTAGGTAGCTCTACGCGATAGTAAGAGTCTGCCTAGCAGAGTTAAGCATTATTATCCCGTATACAATCGTGTCATAACAATGTAGCTCGCCGAGATCGAAGCAGGCTAATCTACCGTAGTAGAACTATCAGAGCAGGTCGTAGCAAGCCTACGGCAAACGAGGGAGCGCTCAGTTAACTCTAGGACTACCTAAGGCATGCAGCATTGCAAGATTGTAGATTAGCTACACTAATAGAGCACTGCTTTAGAGCATCTTTACACTGTAGTAGACTCTCTAACTCAGCTTCTAGCTGCAGATATAGCCTAGACAGAGTATAAGAAGGCAAGGCAAACGCTGCTTAACTGCAACTACAAGGACTAGATACTTATGCAAGCATTCTTCTAGTATTAGTACGACTTAGACAGCTGTAAGCCCCTATACTCGCAGTACCTTGTAACAATTGCAGTTAAGGTAACTACAGAGTGGCTTACTTTTAACTAACTTTGTAATCTATAAGTAGTTACACTATTTAAATAGAAGGAGTTATAGCAATTCCTGCTTATTACGCTTAACAGGATAAGGTAGACACTCTTAAAGTTTATTAACGATAAAGGCTAGGAGAACTAGGTAGGGTTGCTAAATAGCTAGGATGTTAAGACCTTTAAGCAACGCCCCTATAAGTATATAGCAGCAAGTAGTTTAGACTTAATATCTCCTTCTAATAACTAAAGTAGCTATAATAGTCTGTCTTAATTAAAAGTTCTAATTTTTTTAATATTTCCTTTAACTCTAAGCTTCGTCCTTGCTAGTGTTCTGTGTAATATAGAGGAACTAAAAAGTAGAGAGTTTATTAGTAATCCTTATATTATAACATTAAATGCTGTAACGTTACAGGGTAAGAACTATTTTAAAGTGTAGGATACTAAACATTATAGTATCTTAACGCCGTTCTCTCCTTTAGTCAAAAAAACTGGTATAGTTGCGTCTGCTCTCCTTTGGTCTAAGAAATTAGTATAGTTGCGTCTCCTTTGGCCCAAGAAATCAGCATAGCTGCGTCTCCTTTGGCCTAAGAAACTGGCATAGCTGCGCCTCCTCTTGCTATGTGTGATAACCTTCTTACCCCTGTCGCTAGTGGTAAATGTGGACGCCGTGTAGACGCCGTGTGTGATGCTATGGTTAAGGCGTGGAAGTGGTATTTTGTGCCCCTAGGGGACGTTTGCAGAGGTCTGCGTAACCTTCTCTTCTGCCCTGCGTCCTGCCAGTAACACGGTCGAAGTTACTGCATGTTTGTGCAGTCGTTCGGGCGAAGGCGTATTGTTGTAGAGGAGTATCGTAGTAGAGGAGTATTGTTGTAGAGGAGGCTGGGCCGTAGCAGCGGGAGGCGCGAGAGCTTGCCATATATAACCTTCTTGCGTCTGTCACTAGTAGTAAACGTAGGCGCCGTGTGATGCTATAGTTAGGGCGTGGAAGTAGTGTTTTGTGCCAGAAGATGACCCCTCCTTACGCCTGTTGCTAGTAGGCTTCCTATATATAATAGCCTTCTTGCTGCTAGCGGTAAACAAAGGTATCCTATATAGGAGCGCGTATTATAATGCGAGGGATAAGATAGGAGATAGGGCCTAGCTGCCTAGGATTGTACATATTTTAAGGATATCAGAATAACAATAGCGCAGATATCTGAGTTCTTTAGACAAAAGGAGGCGCAGGTATGCAAGTTTTGTAGACAATAGGAGGCGCAGATATTAAGGTTTCGTAGACGATAAGAGACAGTCGCTCCCTTTGTACTCTAGCATCCTCTACGCGTGTCTCTAGCAGCAGCAAATTCAGTGTTAATATTAGTGTTAATAATAATTGCACGCAATTAGTAGTGTTAGGTTCTAGTACTAATAACTAAGCGTGCACACGGAGACAACTCTGCATACTGCACGACTTTAGTAATCCTAACATAACGTTACACAACCTATTGCACTTAATTTAACACTTAGATCTATTGCTCTAGTAGATATCTATTCTACCTTACGCATCTAATTTGCTGTTATTCTGCCCTTAGCGTGATCGAGACTCTGGCAATGCAGCTTTTTTTAACTGTCTTAATTACACTACACTAAGTGCCTCTGCCTTATAGCCACACCTTGCGTATATGCCCCTGCAGTCTTTGCCTACTATACAGGCCTGGACTGCGATGTGCAGGAACTGTCCTAGGTTATTGAATTCCTCTATCAATGTCCAGTGCCTCCGGATCCAGGCTTTGATCACCCTAAAGGATAGCTTAATTAGGTTAAGCTTAGGAGAGTATAGGGGCAGCTCCTCTACGTAAACACCGTACCTACTGCAGATAGCACAAAGACAAGGGATATCGTGCTGTAAGGCATTGTCTATAAGGAGGATGCTTCTTAGACCTAGATATAGGTTACAGTAAGGTAGTACCTACCTAATTATAAAGGCCTTAAAAAGCTCTTTTATATAGCTGCTACTTATAATCTCCTAGGCAAAGTACCTATACATGTCTATTGCTAGAAGGATACTCTATTGAGGCGTCCGATCAAAGATGTACGCACCCGTGCATAGCAAATTAGCTAGCGCCCAGCCTCTTCTCCTTTCTGCCGTGCGCTCGTTAGCAGCAGACTCGTCAATCGCTACAATCTGATCTATCCGGAACGTCTAGGATCTTGTATAAAAGTGGTCCCAGAGCAGCTGGTTATAGTGCTGATTATGCTTAGTAACGACCTTGTGTAAGAGCGTTGCCTTATAGAGTATGCAAGCCACAGTACTTTCTCTAACGTCTAGGCTAAACGTGTTGCTCACCTACTAGACGCACTTATCTAAGTATGCAGTATTGTGATCCGTGACCTAATTGCAAAGTTCCTGCACACGTTATCACTAGCATCGCACAGTCTTGTACTTACACACTCACCTTTTCTTGCATTGGAAGCAGCTCTTGAGGTCGACCCTAGGCGACAGAAGGGGGTAGGTAGGCACGGCCACAGGCTTTGACGTGGGTATTGATACGGCGTACAGTCTTCCTGTCAACAAAGCACTCTCTGGCAATGCCCCGGAAGCTCTCCCCTATAATAAGACGGAGCAAGATGTCCTATAAAATGTTCAGAGGAAGTCTGCGACCCATTGTGAAGCGTCACTGTGAAGGAGAGAGAGGTAAGACGTCTGTTTTGCAGTCCTTATACCCGTACTTGCACTGTTGGCTCTGTGACCTCATATTTCCTGGTTTCTACTTTTTTTTGGAAGGGGGGGGGGGGGTCCCCAGACTTATAAGGGCCACAATAGTCTTAGAACTTCCCGTGTCCCATCCTTATTCGGCACCGCCACATTCATCGCTTACCCTTGCATCTATGCTTCAGTTCTTAGCAACTGAGGCAGTGCGCTTTTATCCTATCTCACCGGCTGCAATTCCTAGCCTTGCCTTCCGCAATTGGGTTAGCGTTGACTGTGTCAACATTAGCCAAGTGGAGCGAGACACGATGTTTCTTTGTATACCTTCCACAGTTACATTGCTGTATTTCTGTGACATATCTTCCCCGGTTGTTATTGGCGGACCTAACTTGCTTCGATGTAAGGCATACCATCGGCGAGGCCAGTGTAGAGATTGGAGTTCCGTGTGGTCCTAGCACAGCTGCATGGCTTCACTCTTGCATCGTATTCTCTGTACCCACTTGATAGGGAACTGCTGCATGTAGATTGCTGCAGGAAATCAGAGCGCTCCTCGTCGGTGGAGCGGCCCAGCCTTACTTGCTGTATGTAGATTGACAACAAGTGGATTGTGAAAGCTGATGCTGTCTTGTGAACTACTGTGTATCCACAATTCCCGAAGTGATAATTTCTAAGGGGCCCCTAGAGAGCTGCAATAGTGCGCTTCAGACACATAGCCAAAACTTTATTACTCAATACTCTGTATTCGCTGTCTTCTGTTAGCTGACTATATTGAATCAGCACCACAATTCGCACCTGATATCAGCAAAACCCAGAATATTCGACAAAAATGGGGCGCTCAGAGGCAGAACAAATGATTTACTCGGATTCAGACATCAGGGTCGAAGTGTAAGTGCTTCATCATGCTCGATTTGCTTACTATGGACTGTTGGCCCTTCTGGAGCGGCTGAGCAACTATCCGTGGACCTCGCAAGATCTAAGAACCATTATTTCTCAGCTAATTCCAGACTTTTGTAGCTTCAAAGGCGCTGTACAGGGACGCATGATTCAACACCCATCCCGATCTT
>Ga0139315_10040_pt1 | contig 13443 bp, 13 predicted proteins | sample In3P11_FD_99380 | JGI IMG/M metagenome (GOLD analysis project Ga0139315, IMG submission 99380) | reverse complement strand
AAGGTGCACGTTGAGTGGGCTTGGCCGCGTGTCCGGTAGGTAAGACGGAGAGCGCAGGATATGAGATAGAATTGCGGGCGCTAGGTCATGGCATTGACTCTAGTCGTCTCTGTTGTAAGAAGGAATATCGGTATGCGAGTACAAAGACGACTTGAAAGCCTGCTCTTCCATGAAGCCGCACGTATTCGAGAGGTGACGTTGAGCTGCGCGCTTCGTGATGGGCCGGTTATGACCGGAGTCGTGCCGAATGCGCGCCCTTGCCCCTACTCCGTCCGCACCTCATCCTAAATCAGTCACTTTCATTGGCTCGCATGACGAAAAGCAACACCACAGAGGACTCAAACGACTATAGCATACGATTCGGTGAAATGCTTGCAGTCTTTCGTTACAAGCCCAATTTCTGAGAGCATCTGTGGTGTCTCGTGACCATGAGCTCAACACGAAGATCTACGCCCGTGGCCACTGGCGTTGGACTTGCGACCATATGTCGCTGTTGCAATCAACCGGTCTACACCAAAGGAGCCGAGACCCTTATACTCAATCTCAAAGTCTTTGCTCTAGAAGACTGATAAAAGTAACAATGACTGTCCCAGCATGTAACTCATACTCCCTCATCTAACAACCCCCTCAAACCCAGCCTGATCCGCCATCCACAACAATCTCCTCGCACCCGCGACCGCCAACTCCGAGACACTCTGTCCACTCCTACTCGCCACCTCCGCCGTCCTCGATCTCGTCGACGGCAAGTACGCCCCCAACTTCCGCAATCTCCTCGTAAACCAGCGATGCTCGTTTTTGGCACACCAATCGTAGAACTTCTGACCCATCGGTCCATGTATGCTCAACGCCGCATGAGCTATAGCGATCTGCTTCTCTGTCATGGCGAAGCGACGTTTCGCTTCGTTGACGACTTGGCGGTCGGGTGCGGATAGATCATCGTAAAAGTTCCATATCAGTGTACCGGCACGTTCCTCCGCCGCCTCGTCGTCTATCTCAACAAAATCCTTGTCAATTCTGCGGGCGCCCATTTCGGCCAATTTGGCAACGCTCATTCCACATTTGCGCGCCGCCATGAGCGTCCGGATGCGGTTTCGTCGAGAGTCCAGCTTTGTGCCCCAAAGATAAAAGACGACTATAGGATTCACGTCTTCGGAGAGACGCGGGTCGTTGCCGAAGAAATAGTAAGCTGACGCGATTGCGATAGCCTCTGGTGTCTCATCGAGTTGCGCAGCGATCTCCATGACAATGTCGCTCCACGCCCCTTCTCCGGTAGGGAACTGCGCTCTGATTCTCCTCGACGCACTAGCCGCATCGTGTTGGGCAGCCCGAAGTCTCTCGCGCATGAGCGCTGGTTCCATCTCGATGGCAAGTCTTGCTCTTTCCGCATGTTCCTGAGAGGCGTAAGCGTCCGGTACGTCTTGAACTATGTCAATATTTGCTCGCGCTCGGTAGTGGTTCCGTGTAATTCTCTCGGTAAGTTCCTCAATTGACGACGCAAAGCCGCCACGCAGAGCAGTGTCATGATTCAAAAATCCCCATACTGAACTTTGTACATCTTTCCTGCGCGTCCCTCGAGAGCTATGAGCATCCGGACTACTATCATCGCACCCTCCACCACGCTTCCAGATTAGACTCGAATCAGGTATCATCTGCGGAGCGTCCCCCGGATGACACCATCACTCAGCGCAGTGCCTCTCAAGCCAGAGAGAGAAGCGCATTGCAGCTGGCGTACCTAGCCGAATATATTGGCGGTGGATGAGATAAAGACGAGCTTCGCTGATATCGTCCTCGAAAGTCCGATTTTCAGTGTCGTTTGCGTCTATATAGGAAGGATACGGGCGACCTTCGGTCTCGTGCCAGACCCAGAGAGCCATATCCCGCGCTGTTTCGTTGATAGCAGTCTCATCGTAAGTGCTGTCGGCGACTCGTTGTGCTAGAAGCCTGCCTTGATCTAGGGTTCATCAGCTCGCGTGAAGCCGAGGATACTGACCGAGCCAGAATGAAGAGACTGATGTGTAGCCTTGAGTTGAGACATACCGATGAGTCTCTGCTTTTTTGTTTCTTGCGATTTGTCCTCGGGGCCACACGGGGAAGGTGGCGGCCCTCGCGGGATAGGTGCAGCTTGAGGCGGACCGCCGGTGTTCCAGTACGCCCTGGTCTTGCGGGAGTATCAGTCAAGATGAACGAGGCAGAAAAGATTGTTCAAAAGTTTCCTTGAGTCGTGCTGCAACGTTGATGGATGGTAGTTGACTGCACTCGCTTCATCGACATACCTCTTTGGTCCACAGAAACGGATACCCCACACCACCTGCATCCCGATGCTCCTGCAACTGTCGAGCTTGCTGGATGCGACTCTGCAGTTCAGACGCACGACTCCTGTCGCTTTTCTTACGGTGCTGACGGAGTTCTCTTCTCTCTTCCCTTGTGGAGATACCTGCAAGGTTAATGTACTCGAGTTCCTCAATACGGTCAATCGATCTGTTAGGCCGCAGATAGCTGTCCGGTGGTCGGATTGGGGGCCTGATTGGTTCCGCGGTCGAGTTTAGTGATAATTCGGGTGCTTCTGAAGCTGCTGTTGAAGGTCGCGTGGCGGCCTCAGATGTGTTCACTGATACTTCGAGAGCTGGGATTGTATGTTCCGCGGCGTCTGTGGGCAAGTCATCCGCTGTGGCGGGCACTTGTTGGATGTGTTCTACTGCGTCCTTGAATGCTCCTTCTGAAGCTTGTGGTGCAGGTCTGGCCTGCTCCTCAGCGTCCTTGGATAAATGACCTGACGCCTCTGGGAGTGGCGTGGCCTGTTTCGTGATAACATTGGATATATCCATTCGCGTTCCTGAAGCCGGTCCGGTCCGTTCCCCTGGGTCGTTGGACGCCTTTGTCAATGGCTCCGAATTTTCTTTCGTGGGTGGCATTGTGTCTCTGGACGAGCTCTCAGATACCTCCTGATCAGGGTTGACCACCTTCAACTTGTGTTTGGACGCCCTAGGAGGAGAACGTGTCCTCCTGCCATGCTGCGTAGCAAAACCACGATCCCTCTCCAGAACAGTAGCGCATCCATGAATCCAGTGATCGTCAACCTCTCCTTGAGAGTACAGATAGTCGTCCTTGCACAGGGGACAAGGCACCGTCGCTCCTTGACCAAATAGTCGAACCCGAGCTCTCCCCTCGTACTCCTGCTTCGAAGATCCTCGGCTCCTTGGGGCTTCTCTGCGCTTAGTAGCCTCCTCATCATTCGGAACTTGAGAAGCAAGTTTTTTCCGCTCGAGCTCCGCTTCACACTCTATCTGGCGGGCGAGCAGTCCCTGGTACATTTCCGCTCCTACTTCACACCCCTCTTCTATATGTGCTAGAGCCTCCATCAAATGGCACTTCTTCAGACACTGAGGACACTGGTCTTCATCATCGCCAGACTCGACGACCGAAATCTGGGGCTGCGGCTTCTGTGGCTCCTGCGGTTTCTTCTGTGGAGGTTGGGCGGGAGGACGCGAAAGCATGCTTGGAGGTCGACCTGGAGGTTGGCTTAACCAATCCAAGTGCCTTGTTGGGGGCCACGAAAGATCTTCCGAGGACTTGTTGGACTGCTTCGTCCATGGAGGGCGCGGAGGCACGAGTGGAGCCTTCCTGAGGTCGCGGAACTTGATGTCCGGCGCAGGTTCTCCCTCCATCTCGAGGTTTCGCTTGTAGAACTTGAGGAAGTTCTTGACCGCGACGCTCGGTTCGTCAGAGCTAGACTCTTGCGGCGTGTCTTCTTTGCCCAGCATACGGTTGATGCTCTGAGCAAGCTGTGGAGGTAAACGCGCAGGGCCGTCCGTAAATGGTCGTGAAGACCGCGATGATGAACCCTCTCCTGCTGCCATGGACGCCATCGAGGTACCGTCCGTTTGCGACATCCACATAGCCAACTGCATTTCGAAACTTTCTTCAACCTCCGCCTCGGTGATCCCCTGAAGCTCCAGCATAGCGCCATACTTATCTTGCTCCTGAGGCGTACCGTTTGATTTGACCAGCAGCTGCTCCCGCTCTCGTGCTTTGCCTCTAGACGGTGACTGTTCTCGAGCCTGCCTCCTAGTTTGTATGGGAGACCGAGCCCGCCCCTTCCCTTTGTCCGGCGACCTCTCTTGCCGTTGCCTTTCCATAATCATCTGCCACTCCCGCTCGATCTCCGCTTCTTCATCCTCACTTTCCTGATCTGTACATCCCTCTTCGCAGTGTCCGGGTGGCTCTATCTCTTCCTCTGGCCCAACGAGCCATTGCACCCGCGCCCTTTTCTTTTCCCCAGCTGCCACCTCGGCGCTATCTGAGACCTTCCGCTTCGGACTCTGAGACTGAAAGCGTCGGAAAGATTCATCAGGTGCACCAGCATCATCTTTCCTTGTGGTCAAAGCTTGACCAGCGGATGGGGCTGGACGGAGGACGACGATCTCATCGAGTCTAGGGGCTTGAATGTTGTTATCGCTTGGGTGCGATTTGCGAGGGGCCGCGGATGCAGAATTCGTGACGGAATCGTTACGACTGGGCCTGTTGCTTGTTGCTTCGGCACAACTGGGCTGTCGATGTGTCAGTGGGAGACGCTGTGGCCGGAGAGAAGAAACGACCATCTTACCGGATCCGAGCTGCCCATGGTTGACCATATAGATGCTGGGTTCTTGTCTTTGTCTTTCTAGTTTTTGAAGATGCAGTGATGGGATGATGCTTTCTTTAACTTGGTCCGGATGTTGGGAAAAGAAGGTTGAAAAGTTGGGATCAAGAGGTGAGTCGCTGCATGAGATTACCAATGGAGGGAGAGCGCAAGAGGAAAGGACGTGTAAAAGGTTGGAAACGACTCTCCGCTAAACAAGGAACTCGGTATGACGAAGAAACTAACGCAGGCAGTCGCATAGTGTGCGGTGAAGCGAGAGAAAGAGCAGATGGATCTTGACTACGCGTAGTGCTGTACCATACGTAAGCGTACCTTACTCGGATGGACAATGCTTGCATGGAAGGCTTGAATTCGAAATGGCTATTGATCTGACAGCGATTGAAAAGCTCCTATGGATCGATGTCGGGACGACCGGGTGTCTAGATCGTGCCCGGCATGCGTAGAGTGACATTGAGTCAGATAGCCGACGAGGAGGGCCATCACACCAGCATCATGTGAGCGAACATACGTGAAATTAAGAGATTTTTCAATCGATTATTTGAACTGAGTATGAAAGATTGCCGATTAGGGAACATGCCCTCATGTCTATCCCTTCAAGTGCATGCCTGTGATCGATTTCGGAAGAAGAGGACAAGAGAATGACCTTTATTGAGTGTGTGGTGACATTGCAGATCATTGGTATAACCAATGTGTCAGAATCCTTCTTGACAACACTGAGCCACGCGTCATCGTCATGAGCCCGGATGAGGCAAATGAGGTGGGGGGAAAGTGGATGCCCGTAGACGAGAACTCTCCGTTGTTACACAGAGACTGAATGGTCCTTCAGTATGCTCAAAATTCGCACGCTCCGGCTATTAAGCTCGCGAGCTCCTCCAAAGCCCTCTGATCGCTCTCATCGAATCCATTCAATTCCGCGCAGTCTATATCGATGATTGCCATGACCTGTTGTTCGTTAGAGTTGGGTTCACGTAAACGATGTTCGTACGATCGCACCTTTCCATCCTGCAATATCGGAATGACAATCTCACTCTTACTGTTGGCGTCACAAGCAATGTGCCCTGGAAACTCTTCAACATCCGACACAAGCTGTGTCTTCCCGCTCTCTGCCGCCGCTCCACACACTCCTTTCCCAAACGCTATCGTCTGACATGCAACCTGGCCTTGGAAGGGCCCTAATATAAGATGATCGGCTCTCTTGGGATCTACCACATAGAAGCCGCACCAATTTATGGCGGAAGAGGGCGTGGGCAGGGAATGTAGGCCGTGATAGACAAGGGAAGAGGCATTGGCGAGGTTGCTATCTTTCAGAGGTCAATAGATGGCGATTTGTTGTTAGAAGGTAGCGTATACCAGACCCAGTTGCGCTGGCCTTCGAAGAGAGCGCGGGCTTGCTCTAGGATTTGAGCGTAGACTTCGCGCTTGGACATGCCCGAGGCGAAGGTCGAAGATTCGGCGTGTACCTGCAAGAAAGGGTTAGCATTGAACATACACCATTGAAGTGCACTGTGGTGTCCTACCATGTTGGCGCGTATGTCAGTATGGTAGACTGTTCAATGTAGCAGTTCATGACAGTTCATCCAGCACCCAAGCATGCGGTGTCAGACTCCGGAGCTTCCTGTGTTCCGTCTCCGCAACCCCCCATCCCTGAATCTCACCGCTGTCATAACCCAACCACCATCACTTGCCTAGGAAGCTTTCCATATGAACGAAACAACCCTGCCATGGCTGTGTAAATCACAGCGCACAGCTTCAATGCGCTCAACGACGTGCGTCACATCCAACAGATGCTGGGCAATATCAGGTATCAGGACGCCTTTCTGCTGCGTTGTCGGTCTAGGCGCACTCGAACATTTCTCTCTTTGGCTTTCTCTTCTCTCCGACCTTCCTTCTGTTCGCTTGTTTTCTGCAATTAGTTGGGGGCTCTTCAATACACCTGAAGATGCCAGAGACGGGCATACGGAAAGCGTGCTGCATCCAGGGTAAAATCCACTCCGGCACACCCGCTGGCAAAGAAGGCATAGTCCACGGTCGTAACTGCTACATAGCCTCCCCTCCGCAAGGCGAAGCCAAATGCGTAATAGTCGTGCTATCAGACGTGTTTGGATGGAAACTCACGAATACGCGTCTTCTTGCGGACAGCTATGCTGAGAAGGCTCACGCGCTGGTCTATTTGCCCGAGTTCCAGCACGGTAGGTCATACGAGGAACGGCCATAGCTACGATGTACATCGACCGCCGGGAACCACACTGATTGGACTTCCTAGGCGGCGCGCTCCCGATGAGCGCCCATCAACCGATGCAGATAATGGATCACAAAGGCAATGCAGTCAAGAAGATAGCGACAATGCTGCGCTTCGCACCCGACTTCGTCCATTTCGCGCTTTGCACACGCAAATCCAAAATCCGGCCAGACATGTACAAATTCTTCCATTCGCTAAGGGAGAACGAGGCGAAAGGCCTGCGAGTCGGCGTAGCAGGATTTTGCTGGGGCGGTAAGTCCACCCGATCCCAGTCTCAAGGAGAGAAGGGACAAGAGAGCCAGCTTATAGCAAACACTAATGCGCCCCGTCAGGATACTGGGCCGTCCAACTCTGCCACGACATCCACTTCACGTCCGGCCAGCCCCTTGTTGACTGCGGCTACACCGCCTCGCCCGCCATGCTCGAAATACCCAACGACATCCACAAAATCTCGCGTCCACTGTCCGTCGCGCAGTCCGGTATCGACAAACCATGCCCTCCTCCCAAGGCGGAGGTTGTGCAGAAGACGCTGCAGACGAAGACGGAGAAGGGAGAGGGTCCGCATCAGTTTGTGTCATTTCCGGAGGCGCAGCACGGGTTTGCATTGAGGGGGAGATTGGATGATGGGGAGCAAGCGAGGCGGGCGAGGGAGGCGGAGGAGCAGGCTGTGGAGTGGTTCAAGAGATGGCTTTGGAAGGAGGATGGGCCGAATCAGTGAAGCAGGATGTCTCGGTGTCTTCAACAATCTTTCGCCTTCGTCAAACCAACCGGTTGAGACGATTGTCGAGCGCGCTATAGCTTGACTTGTGGCAATGAGTACGGTCAAGAGAGTGGACGAGGACATAGTCTTTTCGATAGCGGATGCATTTGGAGCGCGGTTGTAACAACACACTGATCGCCTTGTTCTTGTAGATGAACACACCTCCAACCGGTATCATCACGAATCTCCTAGTCGCGTTGTCTCGCCTTGTTCATCACCTGCGAAGCTGCCAAGCCGGGTGGCAACTTCCACTCCGCAACAGAACCGCTTGAGGCAGCTTCCAACAAGCTTTGTATACTGGACGAGCCCGGTGTCCGAATGGTGTGGACAGCAGACTGAGTCTGCTTGGACGTATTGTCCAACTGCTCTTGTTTGTTCACGGAGTGATGAGCTCCATGAATAGGGGCTGCCGTACGAGCAAGGCACACCTGTCCTTAGGAGCTGTTTGATGGACGTACAAATAGTTTGGAGGGCGTTATCATATACAGAAAGAGGGCCAAGGAGAGTCGGTCCCTACCCACTTCGTTCACCCATCACATGTCCCGGATAGTACGTCCAGATGGAGAGCATAAAAACTAGCAGCAAACGAGTGTATGACATTACAAGGATCGAGGCGTGCACTATTCTGCACTTCCCACCACACCTACATTGTTCTCACACCCCTAGGACTTAACACGGCTACCGCGCTTCTCCAATAACTGCAGGTCCCAAGTCTTCTGGATCTTCATTGAAACCCAGGAGAGTCGTAGACCAAAGGTACCCCACAGCATTCAACATTGGCGGCGCCGTACCAATAGCACTAAACCTCATCAAAAGCGAACACGCAGACCCATACCGCTGCACGCTCGAGCAGATCGCAGACGCTCTACAATGGCGCAACGTGATTCAACGTAGCTTTTGGGACGCCGCTTTACGCCTTGACATTAGAAGTTTGGTGCACCTCGATGTCATAAGTGTCCCTCCGATAGACCTACACCATCTTGAAGACGATACAGCCGGATACATTGCTAGCCTTCTCAAAGCGGCCAGCGATGTCCGTGTAATCACTCGACCCAGTGATATCGAATTACGGGGTCGCTTTAACGAGCCCGTGATGTGGCAGGCCACACTCATCGTCAGCTTGGAAGGCTGCCTCGATAGTGATTATCTTGACGTGGTAGGCAAGACGAGGCTTTTGGGGATGTGCGATGGGCAACACGTTGAAGGACTGGTAGATACCGCAAAGATTATTTGAGGGGAACCCCCGGGCGGATTGTGGTGTGGAGGAAACGCTCAGGGCTTGGGGGTTCTGGCTGTCGTGCGGAGAGATGTCGTCTCAGCCTAATATCATGCATGGCTTAAAGGAGTAGTACGATCTGGAGGACCGCACAGAGCATCATGTTTGAGCGTGACTCGTGGGACAAGCAGTACCGCAAATGAGTGACTGTGGAGATCAAGCAAGTGGTTCCGCTTGCGATCGACGTTGATGAGAAGGGTCCAAGAGAAGTACATATATAGAGGCTACATCGAACGATCGACCTTAGTGAATGAACTGGTGGATACCCCAGATCTCATGTAACTCTACGAGATTCAGATAACACTTCAATGACGGTGTCAAGTGCTAGAGAAACAACAGTACGAGCGAAGTCAGCGGTTTTCTCTACTCTACACCGTCAAACTCCCAACGCGAGTACCACCACCACCCACACCACTATGACGCCCTGATTACTCCATACAGTAGATTTACCAGGCAGCGACATCATTATCAAACCTCACCAACTCCTTCCCCGCATCCTCGACATCCTTCTTCGCCTTCATCCGCATATAGAAAATCGGGCAATCCCTACTCGAGCAAATAACATTGTTATGCACGCTCCCCTGACACCGCTGACACTGCGTCCACAACCTGGCAAATCTGACTTCCAGATCACTGACCCGCGACAGCGTCTTCTGATACAGCTCCCCGAATCGAGGGCGGCAATTTTCGCAGACGGCGCCTTCCTTTTCGGACGTGGAGACGAGGGGCTTCTTGCAGCCCATACATGTTTGTGTCTTTTTGGCGAATTTCATGAGACCCCCCATCGTGGGTGCTGCGACGGAGATGGAGCGGGTGTGTTCGCCAGTAAGTAGGCTTTGCGCTTTCTTCTCACCGAGAATGGGCTCGAAGATACGGCCGAGCGGTTTGGCGAGCTGGTTGTCGAGGTAGTACTTCGTATCGATGGGGATGTTGTTCTCCAGAACGAAGATAGGGTCTTCGGACTTTTCGTAGTTCTTTGAGCCGCCGGCGCCCTTGACGATAACGTAAGCTACGCGGTCGCCGAGTGCTGGAGCGCTGCCTGCGTCGCGCTTCTTCATGCGGGCAGCGAGCTCGACGTGCGCTTGCTTCGCGTCGTAGGACTCCTTAGTTAGAGCTTTGGTGATGACAAGGTTGGACATGTCGACCTTGTTTTGAAGCAGGTCAGATATGGTTTCCTTGACGAACCTGTCAACTCATTAGCAGGTGTGGCGAACTTGATTCCGTAACGGCTTACTCTTGAGCGCCTGCCACGTCACGGTCGATCAGCAGCATACGAAGCGAAGTCTCGATGACTGTCTGAACGAGGCGACAATTGTCTCGACGAACTGTCTCAATACCCTTGGTATCCATCTTGTCCCACTTGTTCGGGTTGGTCCAATACAAGCCAGCATAACGCTTCTTGTTGATAAGCAGATACGGGAAGTACACCTTCTCAAACTCCAGCTTGATCGGCTTGATGAACTTAGCTGAGACGTAATTGGCCGCCTCCTCGCCCAGCTTCATGGCTTCAGCAAGCTCAGTCGTCCCAAACTTGACCATGACAGAATCGGTATCTCCATAGATGACCTGGGCATCATGAGTGTAGCCGTTCTTGATGTTATATCTTGACTCGACCTCCTCCTTCGTCTTCTCAATCATTTGACGGCCGTAGGAGGTAGTACTACTTGCAACAGCCAGACAAGGCAACTTTCCGACCGTAGCACCCGTCAGACCGTAGACGGAGTTGGCACTAATCTTCAGAGCAAGCTGTCGACCGTTCAACACCGCCTTCCTGAAGGGGTCTGTCTCGGCGGACAGCATCTTCTTCGCGCGCTTTCGAGCACCCAGCAGTTCCTCAAGAATCTCAGTCAGTAGTCCTTTTCGGACGTTTGGCGTGCAGAAGAGGTCTCCGTTTGGCGTCACAATATAATCCTCGTCTTTCTTGAGCTTGAAGTGATCGATGGCCTGCTTTTTCAGTAACGTGGTGTAGCAGAGATTGTGCGCTTGTATGATACTGGGATACAGTGATGCGAAATCGAGTGTCGCTATGGGAACGTCGTAGTAACCTCGCGTGGGCTCGATGACCGTGGCGCCCTCGTATTGATCTTCGGTAGCTTGCGAGCTTAGGTTGGGGATAATAAGCTTCTTCTCAAGACATTTTCGAAATAGCTGGCTCAGAAATTTGACCTGTTGTCCTCTTGCAAGGAGGTAGTTGAACGGCACGCCCGTAACTCTGGCCATCTCCGTGTAGTTGATCAGACACATCAGCTTATCCATCAACCGCTGAGGCAGGTAAGCATCCTTCAGACAATAGACGGCAAGACGCCGACGAGAGTTTGCGTCGCCGTTGAACAGTTCGGTGATCATGGTATGATGTACGTCCTCCTTCTGCTCGTTGAGGAAATGCGCGCATACGGAGTTCAGGGTGTAACTTCTTAATTGGTGGTCTCGCTGAACGAGTTGCAGAAGGTCAAGCTGAATTCGACCGTTCGTATTCGTAGCTTTCGTGTCTCTACTGCCCGTTTGCTTGCTTGAGAAGTTGGTATCTTTTGCCGCAGATTGCATGTTCTTTAGCCGGGTCCAGTATGGAAACTTCGTGGCTTTGAGATGCTTCGCTCGGTCCAATAAGTAAGGAAAGTCAAAGTTCGCAATGTTGTAGCCGATAATGACATCAGGATCCACCTCCTCGAGGAAGTCTCTCCAGGCCATAAGCATCTGCTCCTCAGCCTGGAACTCGAATATCTGAGTGTTAACGATCAGACTGCAAGTGTCTAAACAAAAGACATTTCGCACGAATGGCTTCTCTTCTCCGTATCTTGTAACGACGTTGGCAATCTGTATGACCGGATCTTGGTTCGCTTCTGGAAAGATACCTTTGCGGCCGGCGCATTCGATGTCGAATGATAGTATGCGTAATGGTGCCATCTTCGCCCATTCACCGTCTGCAGGGTGTGCGATGAGATCGCGATAGTGTACATGCGCTTCGATCTGGCAATTCGACTGCCGCATTTGCTGTGGTACCATGTGGAACTTTGTCGACGGAGCTTCTACCCAAGCCATTCCAGAGATCTGATGCAGTCAGCTTCAGCCATATAACCAGCCGAGAATGGTGCTTACCTTGCAGTCGATCATAAACCGCAACACATACTGAATAATATCAAAGGTCATAACGCCACCTTCAACGTACTTGAACATGCCTTTGTAGTTGAGTTGGTTGCTTTCGATTGTCGTCCTGAGCCTGTTGATGTGCTTGGGATCTGTGACGGTGATCTTGATGTATGCAGCATCCACGTTGCCCTGAAAGCCATACATGTTCTGCCGCATGGTAAGCTGAACAGACTGAATGGTCTGCTGATGTTGTGCTAGGAGCGTCTCCAGGTGCGCTTTAAAGGGTTCGCAATCTTGTGGCTGGAATCCGGAAGGCGCGGCTGTGTAGAGGTAATGGTGGAAGTCGGTGACATGAAGCATAGCTGAGTGACCAGACTGGCGATGTTTTGTTAGTATGCGGTCGGTAGCCTTCAAGTCTTGATGGGTTGTATGCTTGCCTCAGTGACACCGAACAGCTTGACCGTGGTCTTGCCATTGAAAGTCCCCTCTTCAGCCTCAATTTGCTGAAAACATAGACTGTCTGTCTTCGCGTTGAAGTCATCAAGCGAGGGTCTTGACCACTGCTGATCCCTCTCCGAGTTGTTCTGCTTCCTGTCGCTGATATCTTGTGTCAACTTCTCCAACACTTCCGCCTCGAACTGACTCTTCGGCTGGCTTGAAGCTGGTCCATTCTTCATGCCTTGTGAGCTCTTCTTGACACTCTTAAGCGGAGAATCGTTGAGCTTCCTCTTCTTTGCGGAGTGCGGCGATGGTTGGATATTCTTGCGTGTGTTCGTAGTCTCCGCAAGTACCCGCTTGCGGGGCGTCGAGGGTCTTGCAACGACGGCCACCATATTGGACTGAAAGCGCGAGACGTATAATCAAAGAAACGGAGCGGTGAATGTGGTGGTGGACGGTCTGGGGTGAATGCTTGAGTGACGCGTGAAGGCGCGTACTCATTAACGCGGCTCGAAGCTTTGACGCAATTGCCAAGCCGCCACTTTCCGCTGACATATCTGCACGTGAATGCAACATCAATGTTAAACTTTTCGCTCCTAATATGTGCATTGGTTTAAGAGTGGACTAGTAACGCTGATTGCTCTGCGAGCTTGATATGGCTCCTCTTGCATTGGCGAAGGCGACTAATGTTGAAGTGGTCGTGATAGAGACTCTTGTGTACTAGACAAATACGCGGATTTCATAGATGCATCGAGCAGCTTTGCTTAGGTAGTCATACACACAAGGTGTCCCCATCCTTCGAGCCAAGAAGTGGAGGACTGGGTGAATTGATACATTAGGAGCGAAAAGTTTAACATTGATGTTGCATTCACGTGCAGATATGTCAGCGGAAAGTGGGGAAAGTGGATGCCCGTAGACGAGAACTCTCCGTTGTTACACAGAGACTGAATGGTCCTTCAGTATGCTCAAAATTCGCACGCTCCGGCTATTAAGCTCGCGAGCTC
>Ga0139315_10039_pt1 | contig 13452 bp, 12 predicted proteins | sample In3P11_FD_99380 | JGI IMG/M metagenome (GOLD analysis project Ga0139315, IMG submission 99380) | reverse complement strand
AAAACTATTAACAGGAAGAGAATGCAGATGTGATTAACGGGCAATAACCCTGGCTGATCAACAGCTCGGTGATAGAAATGAAACGCTTCGATCGACGAAGCGGCGTAGTTAGAAAGCTCGGGGGGGGGGAGTGAGAAGAGGATACAGCAACGCGAGCGCACGCCGAGGAATGGTATGTATATTTCGCGTCTAGGCGCGCCCACTTGCACGGCGATGCTGGCGAACAGGTAGTGGCGTTCGAGAATGCAATGCTTGTCCACGTTGTCCACTCGCAACACGGCCAACATGTGGGTGGAGAGACGATAGCGGCACAGAGAGGGCCACGACAGAGCGACCGCATCTTCTCGCTCGTGGTTGGCCAGCAGCCTGTGCAATGCTGTATAGGCGAACATGGGCAGTTGTCGGGGGGGGTCACATTTTGGGACGTGGGCGCGTCTGGGGGGCTGGATGAGTGGCCGGCGGAGCGAAGGTGGATTGGACGGCTGTTTGCTAAGCGCCCGTGGTGGTTATTTCGGGCACCGCTCGCCAATTCGAATATCACAACAGGTCCAATGGCGACGCTGCACGGCCTGGCACCACATAGTCGCCGATAGATCTCGATGGAGAAGGCGTTCGCAGGCCTCGGGTCTTCTCTTTTGTTTATTGACCGTCATGCTGCGGCGAGGCTACAATGGTACCTACTAAGCATCCGATCCACCCGTGCAGCGTGCAGCGTGCAGCGTGCAGCGTGCATTCTGGTGGTGGACGAACGGCTTGGGACCTGCCACCGCGCGCGAGGTATGCTGGGCCCGACGACGGGTAGTTGGATGCAAAAGATGCATGTTTCCATCACGACAAGACGCCCGGACGCAAATGGAAATAGAAACGCGGAAAACGAGACGGTGAATGAGGAATGAGGGCCGTGTTTGCGCAGCGCATGAAGAGTGTCGAAACAGGCGGGGCGGCGAGTGCTGCGAGGGGCAGCAGCGAGCTGTGGTGGGGTCGACCGGGCGTGACGCCGCATCTATCGTAGAAACCTCGAGAAATCAACACCACGCAGCCAGGCCAAACAATCACAACCACTCGCCATTGACCGCTCTACGTCATCCGCCCTTCTCGACTCACCGTCTTCTTCGCACCGAGCCGCCCGTCATGTCGCCGCCTGCCATCATCGCACCGTCCATCCTATCCGCCGACTTTGCAGAGCTGGGCAAAGCATGCTCTGATACCATCAACCAGGGCGCCGATTGGCTTCATGTTGGTCTTCAAGAGCTGTCGTGTGCCCCTTCACCACTCATGCGTTCCAGGTAGACATCATGGACGGCCATTTCGTGCCGAACATGACCTTCGGCGCCCCAGTTGTCACCAAGATCCGCTCACACGTCGACCCTCCCACTGCCGCTCATGGCCGCGGCACTTTTGATTGCCACATGATGATTGCAGAGCCCAAGCGGTGGGTCCGTGACTTCAAGAAGGCTGGTTGCAATCTATACTGCTTCCACTATGAGGCCGCCGTCGATTCCACTGCCGCCGACTCTCCTGCAGCCACCTCGTCGGAGAAGACGTCGCCCAAAGAGCTCATCAAGTTCATCCATGCCGAAGGAATCCTTGCTGGCATTGCGATCAAGCCGAAGACTCCTGTTGATGTGCTCTGGGAGATTCTGGATAACCCAGTAAAGGACGAGGTGCCTGATGTAAGTAGAAATGATCGATCCTTCGCCCTTCTCCAGCATCGCCACAGTCAAAAGAGTCAACAGTGTTTCGCGAAAAGACGCGACACTAATGACCTTTCGAGCGGCTATCGTGCTTGGCTTGTAGGGCTGAACATGCCCGTTCAAGCCCACCAGCGCTTAAGCATGCAAAAGCTTGCACTTTTCGTGTCCATTCCCCTTACCTCAGACGGTAGTCTCTCCGACATGCAACAAAATGCAATTGGTTGCCCGTCACCGATAACTTCTTTAACACGCTATCATTCTTCTACCCGCCGACTATCTTAATCTCCCTGGCCGTCGCCACCCATGGACAAAACAACCAAACTAACGTTTCGTAGATGGTCCTTGTCATGACGGTCGAGCCCGGCTTCGGTGGCCAGTCATTCATGGCTGAAATGATGCCCAAGGTGACAGAGCTCCGCAAGAGATATCCTGACATGCAGATCGAGGTCGATGGCGGTCTGTCAGAAAAGACAATCGACCAGGCAGCAGATGCCGGCGCCAATGTGATTGTCGCAGGCAGCGCTGTATTTGGTGCTGCCGATCCGGGCCAGGTGATCAAGAAGCTTAGGGAGACAGTTGACTCGAGAAGGGGAAAGCTATGAATGTAACAAAACTGGAGTACACTGATACACGTGAACGATGATTATGAGACGACGCCCGTGATAGAGAAAAGGATACCAAGGAATATATTCTTGAGCGTATACTTTATGAGATGCGAACCGCTTCTGCAGTTATGCTCGCAACTTAAAGATGAAACTGCAATATCTTGCAAGTGAATACCTTCTATGTGAACCAGGCCATCATATGCCATTTTGTGTTTCTGGCTATGTTTCTTATCTCAAGAAAACAGATTCCAAATTTGCTATGCTACAATGTTCCAATGAACGTTCCAAGGTCTCCAAAGTGCCCAGGTGCAGGTGCAGGTAGTAGCACGTGACATCGGTCGATTTTCGGTAAAGATACGCGCAACCCCACGCGGTCTGAGCTCAGCCTGCAGCCCCAAGCTTCGCGACGACCACAGCAACTTCGACGCCGGCTCAAAGACAGTTATACCAGCACCTGTCCTGCTTATACCTCGCCAAAATGCTATTCTTTAGGTGTGCATGCCCGCTTCTCTCCCGTCCGCTTTCCAAATCTGTCGTTCGCCCCTAGAGTGTCTAGGATCCATAACAACGTAGAAGACGAGAAAGTGTCGGGCGCCCGAGTTGTATATTTACTGACCGATTGATGCGCATAGCTTCTTCAAGACGCTCGTGGACTCTGAAATCACCGTCGAACTCAAGAATGAGGTGTGCATCCGCGGGACGCTGAAGAGCGTGGACCAATACCTGAACATCAAGCTGGACAACGCCGAAGCAACAGACGAGCTGAGGTGGCCACATCTAGTACGCGAAACCAACCCTCCCTCAGAATCGTGTCATAGCTTGGATCGAAGACCGCAAGCGCTAGTGGATCTTCATTAACGATATGCAGTGCTCGACAAAAGACATGTTCATCCGAGGTTCCGTCGTCCGTTACGTACACCTTCCCAGCGGCGCCGTCGACACAGCTCTATTGGAGGATGCTACCAGGAGAGAGGCAGAGGCGGCGAAGAACAAGGCGAAGTGAGATGGCAGAGGCACTTGGACTGATTGAGCCATGGTATCTACTCGACGCCGTCCACGGTTGATGAGACACGCAGAAGAAGAAGGAAGTGAGGCGAGAGGCGAATAGAATTCACCTGCTGGGAGTGGAGAACAAGCAGTAGTCTCAGTACTGGGATTAGGCACGCAGGGAGAGGACGCCAAGCGGAGATACGTCGGTTGAGCCTGGTTATACCCAATGATAGATGACCGGTTTTGGACAGATCAATAGCCATTTGCCATTGCCACTCTTTGCTTTCTTCTGCACATCTAACCTTTGCCCCGAATGTTCGTCCTCGTCTCATCTGCGCGGCAAGTCCCGCTTGCCCTGTCTCAGATCGCATAGTAGGGTACTGCTGCTTCCGGTCTACAGTATAAGACACGGGGCTTGAGTAAATCTTGCGGTACCCACTCAAATCCTTAGAACCCCAGTTCTAATGACGAACACCTCATGATCATCATCACGATTTTGCTTTTCAGGTCGAGATCGGGTCCTCCCGAGCTCCCGTCACAGTCCGTGACGAGTCCTCGACAAGCACGCTCTATATACAGTCGCGCTCTGTCTCAGCCACGCATGTGGACCAACGATCCAACTGGCCCGTCGACTCCGACTTCGCCAGAAATAGCCTCATCTGTCACATAATCTGGCCGATTGCGTCGACGAGCGAGCGAGCGGCGTTTGCACCAAATGATGAAGCGTGACCAATTACCAATCGGCAGTGGCCAGGTTGACCCCGATGATGCTATACGAGCATCTCTTTCAGCCTCATACCACCCTGCTTGATAGTCAGTCTATATCGGCCTTTTTTCCCCTGCTTATGTGCTCCATCCTCTAGACCTTGATTTCTTCTGAAGACTCATAACCTAGGTGCTGCCCGTTGAAGTGGCATTGTGCGGCTCGCACAAACTCACCGCCATGGAAGCCGCTGTACAAAGTGCAGGAGTTGCTGCGACCATGATCCATTCGACTCTGATCACAAGTCTTGTGGTTGTGAGAGACGACTCTTTGCGCCAGGGAGACACGTGGAACACTCGTGGGTGCAGTCATTCGGTACCCCTATATACAACACTGACCCTCTGGCTTATAGTGGTTCAAAAACGTGTGAATGACTTCCAAGGTATTCAAGCCTTCTATATGCATGGACAGACTCGACTGAGAATCATTTTCAGGGGATCTGATAGTTCCGCAGACCGTCTGGGTCACCGTCAGTGTCACACCAGACAGCGAAGACTTCAAGCCAGCATCGGCTCCGATTGTTCAGCCCATTACCCCTTCGCCTTCGGTTCAAGGAAGTGTGATTCAGACATTGGCAACTTCTACGCGTGCTCCAGCCGCACTTCCACAGCTAGTAGATGGTTCTTCTTCCTTCAATCCTGCTAATCCATGTCCGCCAAAGACCGATCCGATTGGTAAGTACAACTCTTGAAAATAAGGGATATCTAACTGACGACCACAGACCAACAGTCCTCCTCTTTCGAATCTTGTAAGAAGACCATCGCTCCCAGTGGAATATGCTGCATTCCATTCCAAGCAGCCCCCTCCAGTACTCCCAGGTCTCCGACTTCGATCTTCCCGACTTCAACCTCCCCAGCTTCAACAAGCGCTTCTCCAACCAGCATCCAGTTGCCCCCGATACCCTCATCATCCGCGACCAGCACACTCTCCTCATCTTCTTCATCTACTTCATCCTCTTCACCTTCCTCGTACTCCTCAAACCTCTCAACCCCCTCAACCTTCTCAACCTTCCCAACCTCATCCTCCACCACCCCTCCCACCGACGCCCCCGGCACCAAACCCACCACCATCTCCCCCATGCCCAGCGAACTCACCACCGCCAAAACCAAAATCGGCATCCTCCCCATCCTCGTCCCCTGCGCCCTCGCCGCCGTCGGCATCGTCGCCCTATCCATCGGCTGCGTCATCTGGCGCAGCAAAGGAAAGCGCCACAGCGTGCCTCCACCTCCGGATATGGGTCCCAAGGTCGTCAACGGCAAGAAGGTGTTTCAGGCGGGGAACTTTGCGGTGGCGGAGGCATTTCAGCCGGGGGTGAGGGAGATGGCGAGGAAGGAGAGGGAGGGGTTTGGGGAGGTGAAGGGGACGTGGAAGAAGGGGTATAGGAGGTATAGGGATAGTGGGTTGCCGGGGAGTGGGCTGTTTGGTGTTATGAAGGTGAAGGAGATTAGGGGGTAGGAGATGGATTGGTATGGGGGGGTTTTTGGTACGGTGGGTTGCTGACTGAGAAAGGTAGGGGATGAGGGGCGGGCTCTTGTTATCTTCTGTGTGTTGAGGGACATGATTATGTTTGGGACTTTCTGGCTCTCAGAAGCTTGACCTATATTCTAGCTATCATTTATTGATATCTAGGGAACTCAGATCCTTCAGTATTTACCTTTACTTTGAGGAATCGACCATAGTGAAGGCCGCGAGGTTTGTTGGTTCCCTCAACGCCGATACCGCGAGTTCATCAAGCCCGAGCTGGGCCAATCAGCCTTTCCTCCGTTTGTAACCTCTGTGTTAGCTTCCACATCCGGCGCTAGTTCCACTTCCTATATTCACAATCGATGCGGCGAGATCGACTCTGTTTGCATCTTGCATTAGCAGCGAAGCAGCCAACGTGGTACCATCACTGTACTGACGCGCCCACGTTTGTATTTCCGGAAACCTCCTCTTTAAAACGTGGCAGTCGTTGTCGAAAAATCTCTCACTACCTATCACTTCCTCTCAGTGCCTTCTTTTGGTGCTGTTGAAGGCGCACCTAAGAAGACAGCCCAATCCGCTTGTCTAAAGCTTTCATCAACCATGCCTGCACATCCTCGTCAGGCCGTGGGCTTACCCAAGCTTATGGGAAGAAATGACTCACCTTCTAGCACCCCTACCATATCAGTCACTACGGTCACGACCACCGTATTTCTACGCCCCACCGGATACTGCCCCGAATGTCTCGGTAGCGTTATCGGAGGCCCTGACGCGAACTGCACAGGGTACTACATTGAGTCTCACTGTGTCCGAAAACAAGTATGGATGGCCATGTACAACTACTGGTGGTCTACAAGTTCCAACCCTCCAGAGCCGAGCATCGAGGCCGTACCAGGGGTGAGAATCCAAGGCCCTCATACCCAGTGCGAAGGCTATAGGATCAATACCCGTTGTTTCGATAAAGATGAACTGCGGGATATGGTGGAGAAACTGAACAATCTGACGGCGGTGGCGAATGCTATGTCTACCACATCTTATTCATTGGCGACGCTCACTTCCTTCGTGGCTTCAACTGCGAACTCGGTGAGTAACAGAGAGTCTGCTTCAGTGGTGGGACTACCTTCCCTCAGGGATAATTTCTCGTGCTGACACGCAGTTCTAGACACCTGCAAATGCCCCAACCGCAGATCCCCCATCTCCAGCACACAAGACGAACCCTAAGCTCGGCCTCATCGCCATTCCACTCATCTTCATTACCCTCGCCCTCGTCGGCGGATTCTGGTTCTGGCGCCGCCGCAAGCTCAAGAAAGCCGCATCCGCTCCCCATATTCGGGAGGTGATCCCCTCCCCAGTATCCACCCTTGGCGAGCTATATCCTGGAAGGGGAACCGACATAGAGCTGAACCAAGCTGAGCCGGCGGAACTCAATGACGAGAAGGCTCCTATTCCCTGGGATCCGAGAATGACGTATACGGGGAGTTTTACGCCGTTGAATAGAAGGAGGTATTCGCGGAAAGGGGTGAGATTCTTCAACGAGCAGCATGAAAGGAAAGAGTTGCACAAGGAGAAGGAGAGAGAGGAGAGGCGTAGTGCTGAGGAGAGTGCGAGGATGAGGGAGATAGCTGAAGCGGAATCAGAGAAGCCCGTGGGACAGTAGGTGGTGTATCTGGAATTTATGGGTGTATATGTAGTGTGGGTTGGGTCTATATCGGGACCATAATTTGATAGGCCAACTTTGATCGACAACTCTTCCATGTTTAGGTAAGAATTAGTGTTTGTTAACATCCTATTCGAAAAAAACACTCTATTCTCATGTATCCTCATTGCCGGACTTTCATTACTTCACTACCCTGCTGAGCGAACCAAATAAAAATGAGAAAAGACCAGGCCATTAGTCGTAAATTTCGTCTCGAAATAGGTCCATCAAGTAGCCCGTGAAGTTGTAAGGCTAATGTGGAAAGATCTGTCTAGTCAAATCCTACTTGACGTTTAGGTACACTAGTAGCAGGGTGGCATACATGAATTGTGCAGTAGTAGCGCTGCCTAAGCATAAGCTGCCATACGTTTTTCCAATGAAGAGTACGTATACCAAAAAATACAAAATCCGCCACAATTTTTAATGTTGCTTCTATCTATATCTATCAATCTACCGTCTCCACGCAGTGTAGCCCCACATGCGCTAGCGAGAAGGACCGCGGTCCAGAGCCGTAAGTATCCACGTGGGACACTTGTCAACCCTCTCCCAATATCCGAGCGATTCCTTGGTATCTACAGCTGACCGTCTTGGTTACACCTACATCGATCAGAGTTTTTATTTGGAGGTTCAAAATCCTGCGCTTTACAATGTCAGCAAATACTTTGCACCACCCCACATTGAACTGCACTCTCCGCGGCAAATCTACAGCATCAGCCGTCCAGTTCCGAAACATCAAGTTTGCAACAATACCTGGACGATGGCAAGACTCTGTTTTGAATGAGATATTGGCCCACGATGAGAACGGCGTCTACGATGCCACCCAATTTGGACCCTCCTGCCCACACAAACGTGGTGCCCAAGCGTGGGACCTCACTCTAGTCGGCAACGTCACCATGCCCATGGGGGAAGGTAATCCCAACGGAGAAGAAGCCATGGACGAACTCTCATGTCTCCATGTCAATGTCACCATTCCAAAGGCCCTTCTCGAAAAAGATGAGAAAGACATCGCGAAACTCCCAGTGTTTGTCTGGGTGCACGGCGGTGGCTTGAGTTTCGGTAGCAACAACTGGCCGCAGTACGATCTCACAAAATTTGTTGAGCGAAGCTGTGCGATAGGGAAACCAGTCATTGGTGTGGCGATAAACTACCGTGTTGGCGTGCTGGGCTTCCTTGCAAGCAAAGAGCTGGGGATTGACGGTAATTTCGGGTACAAGGACCAGATTGTGGCGTTTCGGTGGATCAAGAAGCATATCGCGGGATTTGGCGGCGATCCCGAGCGGATCACTGCATCGGGGGAGTCTGCGGGTGGTATCTCGCTGTCGACGTTGCTCTGCGCCGATGTTGGGGAGGAAGGGTTATTTGAAAGAGTGGTCATCATGAGTGGAGATGCTACTTTGCGTAAATCGAGGATCAGATCGTGGCACGATGAAATGTATAACGATCAGCTGAAGCTCCTGGGTTTTGATAACCTCAGTATAGAGGAGAGGACGACAAGGTTACGAGAGATGGACGCCGTTGAGCTGCAGCAGAAACTGCCTTTTGCGCAGTATTTCTGCGCCTGTGTTGACGGGAAGTTCCTGAAAGAGAATATCACAGTCGATATGCTAGCGAACCGTGAACGACAGGAGCACAAGCCTTCCTGGTGTAAGTATTTCGTTCACGGCGATACAAGGCACGATGCAGGTTATCCATTTCCTCTCCAACGCTCTCTCGCTAATCTTATGCCAGGGCACCGTCCTTCACAGCCGCGTTCTAGTCAACCCCAAAGTATTCGACAATCTCAAGACAGCCTGCGCACAAGTTCTCTCCGAAGCTGAGACCTCCTCCCTACTTTCCGCATACAAGCTTCCTGCTTCTTCTTCCGAGCAAGAAAGCCGCAGCCTGCACGAGCTGTGTTCCGATCTCCGCTTTTACGTCCCTTGTCTTGCTGCTCATCAAGGCTGGAAAAGTGCCTTCGGCCCAAGTCGTGCCTCACGATATCATTTCCATTTCTCCAATCCAGTAAAAGGAGTATTTACTGGACTGGCGTCCCACGAGCTTGATGTGGCATTTTTGCTCCAAAACTACTCTGATCATTTGGACGAAACATGTAATCGTGTTGGCATGCAGATGACTGATCAGTGGATCAAGTTTACGAATGGGGAGCCATGGGGTGAGCCTGGGAAGGTGACTGTAATTGGAGAGGAAGGACTGATCACTGTTGATGAAGAAGAATACGATGCCAATTTTAGAAATGGCAGTGGGAAGGTACTAGAGGAGCTTGGTCGAGATAGATCATGGAAAGTAGCAGAAGCCTGGCAAGGTGTACGGGCTGAATAGGGAAGGTGAATGACTATCATGTGAAAGCGCAGAGCATGCATTAAGGCTATCTAACCTGCTTTCATGCACAAAACACCTGAGGGATATATTCACTTATCCCAGGATTGAATTACCACCGAATGACAATCAAAAGACCATCCCAATTTCATTTCGCCAATGCACCATGAACAACTCTGAAAGGGTGAATGCCCACTCCGTATCCTTTTCAACATGCATCGTCTACTCTTCCTCCTCCTCTTCCTCCTCATCATCCTCATCCATACCTTCCGCTGCGTTCACAGAGAACGTAGGGGCTTGGTCAACACCCAAATAACTATCGCTGACGAGGAACAGTGTTAGCTCATGCTCACCCGGCTTCTCCAGTGTGAACTCGAGCTGTGTTTCCACCTTTCGTCCAATCGTGACCTTCTTGATCGCCAGCAACGTGTGCTCGCGCTGATCACCCACCACGAGCCAATAGCTCTCGGTCTTGCTTGCAGGGTAGAATGGCGCATGTACGTTCATCTTCGGTTGCTCATCGTCCTCAAGGTTGCTCCGTGTAACACGGACCTTGATATATGCGGGCGAGTTTGTTACGATATCATCCGGCTCAACGAGTTCGTGCTCCAGCTCAAGATTGGGGTAGTATTCGTTAGTGAAGTTGGCGGCTTCCCCAAGCTGCTTGCCATTGAGATCCAAAGCTGTGATAAGCTTCTTATAATCCGGGTTTTCATCGGGGTCCATGGCTTCAAGGAAACTGTCAATATCATTGATGTCAAACTTCTGAGCAGCCTTGATAGTGTCAGCCTCAAAATGTGGGATCTGCTTCAAAGGAGAGTCCTTCTGCCACATGGCTTGAACAACCATCTGGGATAGCTCCATTGCATTCAGAGCGTTAAGATGAGCTTCTGAAGAGAGAACATCCACGCTGGCGCTCAAAATGTTGAGTACCTTCTTCACGACCATCTCTTGATCTTTGGAGAGATCAATCGGAAGCTGCATGCGCGAGAAGTATGCTTGCAGGAGTACGAAGGCCTTGAAATGAGGTGTCTCGAAATTGACCTCTTGCATCTTATAGGGCACGCGATCATAGATTCGACTGAGAATGTGCTCTTCGTGACGTCGGATCTGAATGTCTTCAAACTCTGTTGCGGCGGTAATGATCTCCAGCACACCCTTGAGGCTCGTTTTGCCATTGAGTGACATCATCAGCGTCTGCATCGTGATAAAGGAGATGTTGTAGTACGCGGCAATCATGCATGGGTTCAAGGGAGTGATTGCGTCTTCTTCTTCATCGTGCTCTATAAGCTGAGCATCGACAAGCTCCTTCAGGGTTTGTTCTACAAGCTCTGACAGATGCGCACTAAGGCCTTCATGAGAGGTATCATGGAGATTGTAGTAGCTTGGATTCGACAAGAGGCGGCGATAAAAGTACGTGTACGTAGACCAGTCAACAGCTTCCTGGGTAGACTCAATGGTCTTTGCGCTGATTTCTGCAACGAACGCATCATGGAGATAATCGTGCAGGTAACTTTCAACCGGAAGCGCCTCGTTGAGGAATTTCTTGTAATAGTCGCGCTTGACAGCAGGCACCATCAGCACACCCTTCGCAGATTTGTCTTCGCCAACCTTGCCTGCTTTTCCAAACATCTGTAGAAGCTCGCTGATAGGATAGTCGATATACCGATGCTCACGCCCTTCAAAAAATTGCGTGTTCATGACGACAACTAGGTGGGCACTAGCCTCGACTTCCCAGCAAGAGTCCCGGGAGACAATAAGAACTTGGATGGCGCCGATGCTGTACAGATACAGAACAGCCTTCTTATCGAACTTATCAAGTGCTTCGTGGTAATAACCAATTCCGTGCGAAAGCGACTCGGCTAAGGCTTGTTCGTTGATCTTTGCGAGTACACCCTGGATCTCGTCTGCTGAGGTGTGCAGGAACCGGTCCTCGTCATCATCAGCAACACAAGCTGCAAGTAAATCCATCGAGGTAGCACGGGCCTGCTTCCGGCTTGGTACAAACACCATAGCAGGTTTATCCGGTGAAAGCTGTGTAATTGCCTTGTAGGCTGGTTTTGCCATTGCCAACATAAGAGACGGGAAATGAGGAATGGTGAATGTCTGAATCTTTAGCTCCAAGGGAACGGCACGTACACCAGGACTGAAGTTATAGATGGTGTTCTTGGTGGCACCGATCCACTCACCAATGTCTCGAGCGTTCGACAATGAGACACTGAGACCGACAATACGCATACCAGACTCAAGCTGGGCTGCCATGGCTTGCATCCGAGAAACCACAACCTCATACACGTAGCCTCCTGCACCGCCAAGCATGTGGAGGTTGTCGGCAATAAGTAAAGCAACAGACTGGACGTTCTTTCGTCGTTGCCACTGTCGTGAGATTGAGTCCCATTGAGACGGAGTGGCAAGTATCAAGTCTCCCTTTTCAAGCAACCGCAGATCAGCTGTTGTCTCGCCAGTGAGCTTCTCTACATCTTTGCCTCCACCAAGACTTGACAGACGCTCTTTCCAGTTCTTATATTGATTGTCCACGAGTTCCTGATAGGGTGCCAGGTAGACAATACGTCCCTCCTTGTCGCTTGTCCAGTGACGAAGAATTGCAAACTCGGCACAGAATGTTTTTCCAATACCTGCGGCAGCTCCGACGAGAACGTTATCGTCAGTTGTGTAGAGCGAATTGAACACCTGCGTCTGGACTTTGTTAAAGCGACTGACATTCTCATAGAGTGCCATGTACTCCTTATTTTTGAGCGCAGACACCGGCAAGGGTTGCAGGTCGAGTACCGGGGTATGAGGGGGGAATTTTCCGGGCAAAATAAGCTTTTGGAAGGAAATTGCCAGCTTTGTCTCAGAACCCATCCAGCGATCAGACAACACAGTGACGAAGTAGTTCGGGGGCATAGGGTCGTCGATAGGTACCGTCAGTTCCACAAGATGCTCGTTGACATCTCCCTCAGCATAATCCTTTCGGAGAATGAATGTATCATGGAAGAGAATCTGCTCTCCATCACAATCCTCGACTAGGATCCAGAACGCCTCCGACGCACCATGTAGTTGGTCATCCCATTCGAAAGTTGGTCGTATGGTGAGCTCTATGCGCAACATTGACCTTGTGACAGGTCGTGGTGTTGCTTCCAGCTCTAGACGAGGAAACTTATTGACAAGGTTACATACAACCTTACCGGCTTTTGGCATCCCTAACAATTCGCCCATACTAGGAGGATCGAGACCGAAGTAATTTGTCCAAGGTACGTCGATTCTTTCCGCCTTGCCAATGACTTCCCTAGGGCAAGCGGCGAACTGTCTAAGAGGAGTCATTGTAGGCCACATACGTTTCTCGGCCATTTTGCAGAGATCGAGAGCAAGCTTGGCTACTCCAGACCAACCCTTCTTTAAGCAAATTTCAAAGATGGCGCGCAAGATACGTCCAGCAGACTGGGTGACGTACACCAAGTCGGCCATCAGTGCGAGACCGTCTAGTTTGAGGCGAGATATATAAGCTTGCAGAAGGACATTGATCTTCGCTTGAGGTTCTTCCACGCCTTCTTTGACTGGGATAGGGACCTTGCCAAGCAGCTTTGCGAGCTCCAACTTCTCGTCCTGGCGCACAGGAATGTACTTGAATTCTTCGCTAAGGGCAAAGATACGGAACATTTCGATGGCGCTGATTCCAGGTTGGATGTGCATATTATAGGTCGCCATGGAGTTGTGGCTGATGTAATAATGCGATGCGATCCTTCCCAGTTCTGTTGGCTGCCGCTCACGTTTTGGAGAAAGGCAATCTGATCAAATATGATAGGAAATCTGGTTCGCTGCAGCCAACAGAACTGGGAAGGATCGCATCGCATTATTACATCAGCCACAACTCCATGGCGACCTATAATATGCACATCCAACCTGGAATCAGCGCCATCGAAATGT
>Ga0139315_10037_pt1:5000-13539 | contig 13539 bp, 8 predicted proteins | sample In3P11_FD_99380 | JGI IMG/M metagenome (GOLD analysis project Ga0139315, IMG submission 99380) | reverse complement strand
GAGGGGTGCGGTCATTCACAACATTTTCTTGGGTTGAGTGAGCAGCATATCCGGCGGACGGGGGTTCAGGGGAACTCCCCTGACAAGCTTGAACGGTCGCGGAGCGATGAGGAAAATAGCGCAGCGTTATTTTCCGAAAGTTCACAGCTTGCTCTGCGAGGCACAACAGTAGTTAGTCTTTACCAGGGTATATCGTTTGCCCGCAGACGTATTTCACGGGGGGTATCACGAACGCATCATGGGTTAACTGGGTGCAATTGGGGTAATGTTATCAACTGTAAGCTCTATGTTTCTATATATTACTTGTATAATTAAATAGCTTTAAAGGTGGATGCAATACTTTACTTAAGGCAGCCTCACCATGCCGACTGAATCTAAGTCTAAAAAGTCTTCTCCTGTTAATGAAACCCAGCCGTCGGATGCTCAACCTAATCCATCTGGGTTTTTGGCAGAACTTGATGATTGGGGGAGTAAGCCTAATCCCGCCTCTTTTGAGAAATTGCTAGAGACAAATCAACAGAAATTTGCATTGGCTCTATCACAGGGCTATAGCGCTGAGGATATTTGTCGGCTAGCAGCTTCTTACGGTATTCAAGTTAAGCCGAGTACGTTTCGTAAGTATTGGCAGAAGTTGAATGCTAAGCCTCCGTCGGAGTCAACACCAGCGGCAACTTCAAAACAACCAACGACTAAATCATCAACTAAACCAGATTCTACTGCCAGCACGAATGCTAACTCCGCTGTTAATTTCTAGCAAGAGGAGATATTAACTGTGAGTAATGCGATTAATTTGTGGTCTGGGGAGAAGGGGGGAACTGGTAAGTCCTGGCTCGCTAGGTTAGATTGTCAGCGGCATTTGGATCTCAAGCAAGATTTCTTTCTGATTGATACTGACAAGAGTAATGCCACGACAAGCAATTATTACGGCAGCTACAAGTTTGACAAGCAGGCGTATTTTAGTGAAGCGCCTGAGAGAGCGAGTACAGCAAATTCTTTACTAGATGCAGCTTTAGCCCGACCTGTGGTAGCGAATTGTCGCGCCGGGACTAATGAAAGTTTACTCACTTGGCTAGTTACGAAGAAAGTACCGCAAACGGCTCACCGCTTGGGTATTAAAATGCGTTATCTTTTTGTCAGCGACTTGGAGAACGATTCTCTTAACTTGTTTGAGCCGAGAGCATCAGCAATTGGTCAATATATGCCGATTATCTTTGTGGCTAATGTTGGGCGTAATACAACGGACTTGGAGTTTTTTGAGTCTTCTGGTTTTCAAGCGTTGCTGTCACAGTATCAAGCGCCAGTGATAAGCCTTGGACTGTTCGACTTGGTTTTGAAGAAGGTAATTGATGGGCGTAACCCAAAGCGAAAGCTCCTGACTTGGGGTGAGGCGCGAGACTATCCCGATTTTGGAATTTTGGGACAGCAAGAAATTCAAACCTATTTAGAAGATTTCTATGCCCAACTCGATAGAGCCGAGCGACTCGCCGATCATGCGTTTTCTTCACGCTCGGCATCCACAGATGCCAACTCAAGTGAAACAGAAACTCTTCCACCTCCTACTAGAAAGCGGAATTCCACCAACGGATAAAATTTTCCCTTGGGTGGTGGAAACGGCTCTGACCAGAATTGAAATTGCCTCCCTTGGGGCGAGACTGGCGCAAACGGATAGTAATCTAGCGTCGCATCCCGAACAGCTGAAGAATACTCTTGCGTTGGTGTTGAAGCCATACTTAGAAGAAGTGGGTTGCACTCGCATTGCTTCCGACACGCTGACGAAAGAACTCCGGGCTGCGGCGATCATTGACGCTAGTATTGCTGAATCGGGCTGGCGGGGAATTGGGGCAGCCTTGAGTGCTATCTTTAAGCATCAAAATCTTCGGACGGTGATTGGAATACTCGTGGCGATGAGTCTAGTGTTGGGCTTTGTGATTGCCTGGAATTATGGGGGGCAGAATCGACTGGTTATGGAACGAAATCGACAGGTAATCCAAGAGTGCAATACCAATCGCGCCTCTGACCCGGATAAGAATGGCTGGTACACCTGTCCGTTGTGGCAGTTACCCATGCCCCAGGAATAGTGAATTCAAGCTCGTTGCTGCTGGGGACAAGTAACACGCGGGTCGGAGTATTTGCAATACTTGCCGCAACAGGTTCAGACTAAAGGCATTTTGGCGTAAGCTCTTCAAGCTATTTGGGGGCAAAAAATCGCATTCTACTGCTACCGGATTCCACAGGTCGTTTCTGCCAGCCGCTCAATTCTTCCAGGTATTCATCTGGTTCAAGTTCGAGAAAAGCGGCTGCATCCTCAAAATCTTTAGTTGTACTGAAGCCAAACTTTTGAATTAAGTCGCCGCGAGTGATACCTTCTCTTCTATCTTCTGCTGAAGGACTCCATTCAAGGAAGCCGCGAGGAGGTAAGTAATTTTTAAGCTTCTTAATAACTGAATCTGTGCCGACTTGAGCCAGAGCAGAAAATGCATCATTGAATTGGTTTTTCAGGGTTTTTAACTCAAGCTGAAGTTGTGAAAATTGGTCAGCCGTAACTAGAGCAGAGCTAGTGGTAGTTTCAAGCGGTTCTGACTTAAACTCCTCTATAGTTTCATTAAGGTTATCAACAGAATCAAACGTGAAGTAACCGATACGGCATTGCATAGATGACTCGATAAAGTATTGATACTTATGATGGCTATTCCATCGCGTCTTTAGATTGTCTGCCTTGCCGATATAGAGAAGTTTGTGGTCTGGAGTGTATACAAAATAGATGCCTGGTTGAGCAGGTAACTTAGCTCTTTGAGTAATATGTAAGCTCGGCATTGAGCTTAGCAACATATCGATAATTACGTTAGTCTTATTCTGCCTTGTCTGCTCTACTTGTTTGTCAATGCTATCTACTAGGCTAGTAGGGCAGCGAATGGTAATGCTTGTTGTTGAAGTAGTTTCAGACATAAGTTGCAATGAAAGTCATTATAAATTTCATTGTATGACATTATGTCTTATTCAATTGAGTTTTAGTAGCAACTTACCTCATTACCATCTTAAGCTAATCAGGATTAATTAGTATAAATAACTACAACGTTATTTAAAAACGATAACATCATAGTACAAATTGTAAGACAAAAAAGCAGTTAGCAAGAATTGCTAATAATAAAGTTAAATAAATTTCATAAATTAAAAAATTTGTATTACACAAATAATTAACTTAAAAACATAGCAAGACAATTTGTAATTGTTATGAAAATGATTAATACCTAATTATTGCAAAACATTCAAATTATAGGTTGACAATATTACATTTTAATATGTGATAATTACATTGTCACCCGGTGGAAAAAATTTAACTTCAACCCTGATATTTGGCGAACTAGGGAAATTTTGTAATACCACTAGGGATCAATTCAAATTAATTTTGTTTACATTGTAAGACAAAATATTGGGACAGTCGCGGGCGATCGCCTTTTCTGACCATTGGCGTTGGGTTTCCACGCCCTTTATGCGCTCTAGGGATTGAGCCGAGATATGTGTAAATAGCTGCATTCTGGGTCTGACTCGGCTTGATGAGCGCGTAGGTAACGAGGATTGAATAAGCCTGAAGTAGTAAATTTTCAACCCCAAACACACTCAGGTGTTTCAGCCCTAACGGCCGGATTTTAGAGCTAGATTGGCTCAAACCCTGGTTAAAATGCATTAACCATTACCTGTTTTAAGCCCCAAGCATGGGTTGGGAGAGATCTCTACCCAACAAGTAGAAACTTCCCCACTGTCATGGGTTTTGGCAGTTGGCACAATAGTGAAGTATCTATCCCTAAAGGGGCGCTTGTTTCCTGAAATCAGCCGCCGGTTGGGTCTTACTGCTGATGTTTCTGTTTGTCTTCCAATTAGCTTCAAGCGGCGTTAATTCCTGCACGTCAAGGACGTACTAATAGATATTTTACCACTGACGGGCTTTTAACCTCACCCCGGATGGATCAGGTTAAAAGCCCGAACTTAATAAAATGGCGGATCAACTATAGATAAATTTCTTGTAACTCTCTCTATCGTTAAAAACACCAATAGAAGTATGCAGTTAAAAGAAGATCTCCAGAAATTACTGGATATTTTGCCCCAAGAGATTAAACAGGTTTTAGAGCAGCACCCCTTGAGGGATAATTTGATTGAAGTAGTCATAGACTTGGGCCGCCGCCCAGAAGCGCGCTTCCCGGAAAAAGCTGAGTATCTTTCCTCTACACCAATTTCATCTGAGCAGCTTCGTGATTGCATTCAACGGGTAGGACGCTTTGGCGGGGATAACCGTGCCGGAATTGAGCAAACCCTGCACCGGATCAGCGCTATCAGGAATCGCAATGGCGAGATTATTGGTCTTACCTGTCGTGTAGGTCGGGCAATCAAAGGCACGATTGAGATGATTCGCGACTTGGTTGAAAAGAATCAGTCAATCCTGATGCTGGGTCGCCCTGGCGTGGGCAAAACAACTGCTCTGCGAGAAATTGCTCGCGTTTTGGCGGATGAACTAAATAAGCGCGTAGTTATTATCGACACCTCCAATGAAATTGCAGGTGATGGAGACATCCCCCACCCAGCAATTGGTCGGGCGCGGCGGATGCAAGTGGCGCATCCAGAACTCCAGCATCAAGTGATGATAGAGGCAGTGGAAAACCATATGCCAGAAGTGATCGTGATTGATGAAATCGGCACCGAATTGGAAGCTCTTGCTGCTCGTACCATTGCCGAGCGCGGCGTGCAGCTGGTGGGTACAGCTCACGGTAACGCGATCGAAAACCTAATTAAAAACCCAACGCTATCTGACCTAGTGGGCGGCATCCAGTCGGTGACACTAGGAGATGAAGAAGCTCAAAGGCGGCGCACTCAGAAGACGGTATTGGAGCGCAAAGCCCCACCCACTTTCGGGATTGCCGTAGAAATGCTGGAACGGCAGCGCTGGGTAGTGCATGAAAGCGTCGCTGATACGGTAGACAGTCTCCTCCGGGGGCATAGTCCTACCGCGTCAGTGAGAACGACTTCCTCCGATGGCTCGGTGACAATTACACGTGAACTCCCCACGATCCAAACTGCTGGAATGTCCCGATTAGCAGATGCACAATCAAACTCTCCTTCACCGTCAAATAGACGACGTGCAGCTCGACGGGTTCTACCATTGACCCAATCGCCCCTGCGAGATTCCAATGCTTGGAAGCTGGAAGATGAGCGATCGCTTGATGAAATCCGCAGGCAGCCTGAGCAGAGGGGTGATGAACAGCGCTCCTCGGGGAAAAATAGCTTTGAGAGGCCATTGTACGTTTACCCCTATGGCATCAGTCGCCACTCTTTGGAAGAAGCGCTCTCAAAGCTTTCTTTACCAATAGTGCTGACACAGGAACTCGATAGCGCCGATGCGATTTTGGCACTGCGGGCGCACTTGAGAAAACACTCCAACCTGCGGCGCATGGCAAGTGAGCGTCAGCTGCCCATCCACATGATTAAAGCTAACACCATTGCTCAAATTGCCCGAACTTTGCGCGCCTGCGTCGGCATAGATGAACCGGACACAATTGACGAAAGCTTCTTTGGCATAAGTGGCGATGGAGAAGATGATATTGATGCCCTAGAAGAAGCAAGACTTGCTGTGGAGCAGATTGTGATTCCCAAAGGACAGCCAGTGGAGTTGCTGCCTCGCTCTTCTAAGGTGCGTCAGATGCAACACGAACTGGTGGAGCATTACCGTCTCAAGTCCGACAGTTTTGGCAATGAACCCTTCCGCCGCCTGCGGATTTATCCGGCTTAACCAGGTCAGTCAAAAAAAATTAATAAAATCATAGCCAAAAAGTACGATTCCACCACACACAAATCAAAATGATTTGCTAGACTAGTCAAGCGCCAAAGGATGTGCCTCTGACATAATGTCTGGAAACGCGAACCGTTGACATAGGAGTGTTCCGCTTTTGACAAAAAGTAGTGCCACCCCCCTGTGAAAGTACGGTTATCCTCTTGACAGAGAAATTGTTTTCCGGTTACATTATAGAAGTGTCGAGGAAAGCTCCAAGACGCACCGAACCAAGAAAAAGAAATAGTTTGAAAGCCTAAAAAAGCATCCAATCCTCGTTAAGAAAAATTAAGTTTTGGGTTAACCCCAAGACAAAAAACAAAATTAGGATTCCGGAACATAAAGTTTTCGGAGCCAACAAACTCAAATACAAAACGGAGAGTTTGATCCTGGCTCAGGATGAACGCTGGCGGTATGCTTAACACATGCAAGTCGAACGAAGTGCTTCGGCACTTAGTGGCGGACGGGTGAGTAACGCGTGAGAATCTGGCTTCGGGTTCGGGACAACAGTGGGAAACTGCTGCTAATACCGGATGTGCCGCAAGGTAAAAGATTAATTGCCCGAAGATGAGCTCGCGTCCGATTAGCTAGTTGGTGTGGTAAGAGCGCACCAAGGCGTCGATCGGTAGCTGGTCTGAGAGGACGATCAGCCACACTGGGACTGAGACACGGCCCAGACTCCTACGGGAGGCAGCAGTGGGGAATTTTCCGCAATGGGCGAAAGCCTGACGGAGCAATACCGCGTGAGGGAGGAAGGCTCTTGGGTTGTAAACCTCTTTTCTCAGGGAAGAACACAATGACGGTACCTGAGGAATCAGCATCGGCTAACTCCGTGCCAGCAGCCGCGGTAATACGGAGGATGCAAGCGTTATCCGGAATGATTGGGCGTAAAGCGTCCGCAGGTGGCTTATCAAGTCGATTGTCAAAGGTCCTGGCTCAACTGGGAACAGGCAGTGGAAACTGAAAAGCTAGAGTGCGGTAGGGGTAGAGGGAATTCCCGGTGTAGCGGTGAAATGCGTAGAGATCGGGAAGAACACCAGTGGCGAAAGCGCTCTACTAGGCCTGCACTGACACTCAGGGACGAAAGCTAGGGGAGCGAATGGGATTAGATACCCCAGTAGTCCTAGCCGTAAACGATGGATACTAGGCGTTGAGAGTATCGACCCTCTCAGTGCCGTAGCTAACGCGTTAAGTATCCCGCCTGGGGAGTACGCACGCAAGTGTGAAACTCAAAGGAATTGACGGGGGCCCGCACAAGCGGTGGAGTATGTGGTTTAATTCGATGCAACGCGAAGAACCTTACCAGGGCTTGACATGTCCGGAACCGCTGGGAAACCAGGGGGTGCCTTCGGGAGCCGGAACACAGGTGGTGCATGGCTGTCGTCAGCTCGTGTCGTGAGATGTTGGGTTAAGTCCCGCAACGAGCGCAACCCTCGTGCTTAGTTGCCATCATTAAGTTGGGAACTCTAAGCAGACTGCCGGTGACAAACCGGAGGAAGGTGGGGATGACGTCAAGTCAGCATGCCCCTTACGCTCTGGGCTACACACGTACTACAATGCTGTGGACAAAGGGAAGCAAGCCGGCGACGGCAAGCCAATCTCATAAACCACGGCTCAGTTCAGATTGCAGGCTGCAACTCGCCTGCATGAAGGCGGAATCGCTAGTAATCGCCGGTCAGCCATACGGCGGTGAATACGTTCCCGGGCCTTGTACACACCGCCCGTCACACCATGGAAGCTGGCTCTGCCCGAAGTCGTTACCCTAACCCTTGTGGAGGGGGACGCCGAAGGTGTGGCTGGTGACTGGGGTGAAGTCGTAACAAGGTAGCCGTACCGGAAGGTGTGGCTGGATCACCTCCTTTAAAGGGAGACCTGCCCTGGCTGATACCGAAACAAAAGAATTAGGTACAACCAAGGTCATCCCAGGTCGAGCGAGATAGGTAATGCTTGCTTTCAAACTATATTCGGTTCGGGAAATTCGCGCTATCCGTGCGGTAGAGTTCGGTTGTGCCCACTTGGCTACCCCTATTGGGTTGTTAAAGTAGGGAAGTGCGATCAAAAGCATTGCTAAAAAGCAATTAACTTAAAACTTTAAATTAATCGGATCAACGAATTCAGCATCAGGCGATTAATAGCCTGAATGCTGGACGAGTGTCCAGTCGAGAACCTTGAAAACTGCATAGCAACTTGTCAAATGTAATGAGAGCGCATTAGTCTATCAGTTTTAGGCTGATAGAGTAACGCATCAATTGCAGGTAGACACCAATGTTTTAAAAGTGGTCAAGCGAATTAGGGCTTACGGTGGATACCTAGGCACACAGAGGCGAAGAAGGACGTGGCAACCGACGAAAAGCTCCGGGGAGCTGGCAGCAAGCATTGAACCGGAGGTGTCCGAATGGGGAAACCCGATGTACAGCCTGTTGAATCCATAGACAGGTATGAGCCAACCCAGCGAACTGAAACATCTTAGTAGCTGGAGGAAAAGAAAGCAAAAGCGATTCCCTAAGTAGTGGTGAGCGAACGGGGACCAGCCTAAACCAGTTGAATTATCAAGTGGGGTTGTGGGACAGCGACATGGAATCTTAGAGCTAGACGAAGCAGATGGAATACTGCACCAGAGAGAGTGATAGTCTCGTAGTCGAAAGCCGAAAAGATACTAGCTGAATCCCGAGTAGCACGGGACACGAGGAATCCCGTGTGAATCTGCGAGGACCATCTCGT
>Ga0139315_10037_pt1:0-2500 | contig 13539 bp, 8 predicted proteins | sample In3P11_FD_99380 | JGI IMG/M metagenome (GOLD analysis project Ga0139315, IMG submission 99380) | reverse complement strand
CGTCTTGGACTCATTGGAGTAGCAAAAGCCCTCTGACTTAAGCAGTCGGAGGGCAATTGAAATGAGAGGCTTTCTGGTTCTAGTGAGAACGGTTCGCGGCTTTCTGGTGGGGACAGCCGCGAACCGTTCTAAATTTGGCAAAAATTCATGCAACCGTGTATTAGAGGTTATCTGTCTAGCCCTTGGATCTTAATTGACGGTTAAATTTTTAAATTCATCGCTTCCTTGGAATGCTTTTGTTTTTACCGCACCAAGCGCCAAAATCTTTCTGCAAGTTTTTTGACCGCCAGAATGGGGAGGCTGCCTCCCCAAACCCCCACCGGAAAAATTTGTAGGCACATTACTCTATTTTTGGGCAACAAGAGCGCTCGACATTTTCTTATGCCAACTTAGTGACACTTCTGTGCCAAAAATGTGGCAGCTTGTCGGCAGAACTTGGCAAGCTTTGCGAAGTTTTAGAGATTGTTGATAATTCGATGTAATAGGCTGAAAAGTGATGCCGCAAATTGTCCGCAAATTGCCAACAAATTGTCATCAACTTGTCATCAACTCGCCATAACTTGTCCGCATTTCTGCCATCAGATAAATTTTTTCTTCACCCATAAATCAGGGCTAATTACCTGAAACTATTGCAATAATTGCGTTCTGGCTTGGCAGATGCTACTAAATGCTTCCAAGTCTAACCAGCCTAATTTCTGCAAAATCTTATTGAGAATTGATGAGAAATTGCGCTCACTTAATACCAGTATCTACTCGTATTTAATGTAGATTAACTTCTAGCTTGGTTGATATTTTTAGCAGAATTGTCGTGAGTTATTAATCAACGGTGATGAGTTGAGCTGCTACTCAACCAACCGCGCCTGAATTCGGGAAACTTACTTTGTACCAATAGTAGCCACCGCTATCTTGTCCAGAATCTAGAACTTGAAGCGCGATCGCCATTAAGGCCGTAGCCAATAGCTTTGTTAACCCAATTAAGCTCCGTCTATATAAATGCCAAAACGCCTCTAGAATAATCTCTAAAGGCGTTCTGTCTGTTAATTTATAAAGCTTAAAATAGTTATCTTCCGTATATATACAAAGCTTAAGTGGTAGATTCAGCTTTCGGGTAAAGAACGCATGAATCTGGGCTGGGATTTTATGAAAACAGTGTTAACTGAGTTGATCCACAAAGTAATAGTGTAATTGTTAAGCCTCCTGATGGAAGTAGTTTGGCTCCTGATTTATTCATGCTTTTATCTTGCCTTGTGCATAATTTTAATGCCCCAGTGCGATCGCGGAAACTGTAGTGTTCAATCTCAATGAAAGTGCTGCGTAACTTTACGCTTGTGCCCTCTTGCACATCGTTAAACTATACTCATGCACCAAACAGCAACCCTTATAGCGATCGCTTTGTTAAATCCCATTTTTTATAAGTAATTCACAAACAGTACCCCAGCAGCAGGTTGGGCGTGTATTTATGATGCGCTCACTATCAAATAATGAAGCTAAATAGTGCTTTTCTTGAATCACTAATTAGGAAATCAAAAGTAGCGCTTGTTCTCAAAGCTGAGGATTAAATTCTGACACTTCCCTCTACGAAGCCAAATACACTATGCCCGACGGCTTCTCCAAGTTGTCAGCATCTTCAAAGCGCTTAATCATCTGGTCGACGATGTATGGGTCATCAGTCCATAGTCCCACCTCTCGCTCCTCAGATTTATCGCCTGATGTAAGGAAATTGTGGCTGCCTAACATTGTCCACAAGCGATCGCAAACTAAAAACTTTTCATGTGTTCCTAATAGTTTTAACCGGAATTGCTTTGGATATTCCTGTTCTAGTTGTTCTAAGCTGTGTAAAGCCTGGTAATTCCAGAGTTCTTGGTTTGGCAGCTTACGAGCTTTGTGTCTGACTAAAGTGAGGAATTCTTGGCGTGACATCTGTTTTGGCTGATCCAACTTAGTATCACTCAAATGACCCCAACCGATATCGATCTGACCATTTCTTTTGAGAATCGCTCTAAATTTTTGGATCACCTCAGCGTTAATGACGTACTCAGTCAGCCAAGGACAGACAAGAATCAGGTGTTCCTGGGCTTGTTGCAGGGATTCCAGTAACACCTCTCGGCTCTCGTCGCGGTCAATCACCAGCTTGTATTCATATTTAGGTTGAATTTCTTTAAGCAGTCGGTTAATCCCAGTCACCTGTTGTTCAACCGCTGTATTAATCTGTCCGGCAACTTCCTCAGATAGCTTCGCTATTGCGTTATCAAAATCCTCTGCTTGGGCAGATTCCCCTAGCCAATTGTCTAATTGCTGCTGTATCTGCTCAAAATTCTGAGTGTGGCTTTCCAGTCGCGTTGTCCTTTGAGCTAGCTCTGTTGTCAAATGTAGCATTTGGTCTAAATTTCGAGTGCGGTCGTGTAGCTCCGCAGCACTTTCATCCAAACTTTCAAATATCTCCCGTAACTCCGCCAACTGCTGTTGAAGGGCGGTCAGCGGTAGGTTATCAATCCGTCCT
>Ga0139315_10036_pt1 | contig 13581 bp, 12 predicted proteins | sample In3P11_FD_99380 | JGI IMG/M metagenome (GOLD analysis project Ga0139315, IMG submission 99380) | reverse complement strand
CACCTCTAACAACATCATTGAAGAAAGATGAATTTTCATGGACTCTGGAAGCAACAAAGGCCTTTGAACATCTTAAAGAGGCAATGTGCCAAGCACCGGTCTTACCTACACTAGACTTCACAAAAACCTTTATTGTGGAATGTGATGCTTCAGGAAATGGAATTGGTGCTATTCTAATGCAAGATGAAAGACCCATTGCCTTTGAAAGTCGTCCAATCAAGGGAAAGTTTTAAGCAAAGCTATTTATGAGAAGGAAATGTTGGAAATACTCCATGCACTTAAGAAATGGTGACCCTACCTAATGGGAAGACACTTCAAGGTAAAAACGGATCATGATAGCCTTAAATACTTTTTAGAACAAAGATTATCCTCTGAAGAGCAACAAAAGCGGGTCACAAAGATGTTGGGTTATGACTTTGAAATGATCTAAAAAAAAGCAAAGCTAAATGTGGTGGCAGATGCACTCTCAAGAAAGGATGAGGATGTGGAAGCATTGTTGTGCGCCATTTCTATTATCCAACCAGATTGGATGAACGAAGCAAGGGAGGAATGGAAGAATGATGAAGAAGTGTGGGCACTTATTCGAAAGCTACAACAAGATTCCAGTACGTCTGATACATTTAGCTAGCAAAATGATTTGGTATGGTACAAAGATCACTTATACCTCTGTAAGAATCCCCAGCTAAAACAAAAGATTCTTATGGAATTGCACACTTCTCCCTTAGGAGGGCACTCAGGATTTTTAAAAACTTACCACAGGGTTAAGAAGGATTTTTTTTGGGATGGCCTTAAATCAGATATCCAAAAGTTTGTGGCGGAATGTTTGGTTTTCCAACAAAATAAAGTTGAAACAATTAAGACACCATGTCTATTATAATATTTATCCATTCCAAGCCAACGTTGGGAGGAGGTTTCAATGGATTTTATCACAGGTTTACCCAAGTCTGAGGGAAAGAGTGTGATCATGGTGGTAGTTGATAGACTTACCAAGTATGCACACTTTTGTGCATTATCACATCCATTTAAAGCCAGTACAATTTCTACTGCATTTATGAATACAATTCAAAAGCTACATGGAAACCCAAAGATTATTGTAAGTGACAGAGATCCCATTTTCACTGGAAATTTTTGGACAAAATTATTTTCTTGTCTTGGTACTCAGTTAGCTCATATCTCATCTTATCATCCTCAATCTGATGGGCAAACTGAGATAGTAAGCAAATGTTTGGAAGGATATCTTTGTTTCTTTGTATTTGATAAACAGACACAATGGTTCAAATGGTTGCCTCTGGCTGAATGGTTGTATAACACTTCCTTCCATACAGCAGCAAAAATGACCCCATTTATGGCACTTTATGGGTATCAACCACCATCCATCACATCATATTTAAGAGAAATTTCTAAGGTTCAGGTAGTGGAACATCACATCGAACATCAACAACAAGTCCTCCAACTCTTACAAGATAATTTCGTGTTGGCACATAATAGAATGAAACAACAGGCAGATCAACATCACAATGAAAGAAGTTTTGAGGTATTCCTACGCCTACAACCATATAAGCAAATGTCACTCAAGCAAGCTAAGAAGGATAATAAACTATCACCAAAGTATTATGGTCCATACAAGGTGTTGCAAAAGATTGGTACTATGGCATGCAAATTGGAGCTTCCTGCAGCTTCTCGATTGCACCCAGTATTCCATGTTTCATGTTTAGAGAAGATTATAGGTGAGAGGCTCCCAGGTCAAACAATATTGCCAGAACTTGACGAGGAAGGAAAAATTATATTGGAACCGGAAGCAGTCATAGAAACAAGAACTCGATAGCTACGAAATCAATCAATTTCAGAGTATCTTATCAAGTGGAAGAACTTATCCGCTGAAGATTCCACATGGGAGGATGATAATTTTATGCAGAAGTATCCAGAACTACTCAAGCGTTGAGGACAACACTTTTTTGAAGGCGAGGGGGCATGTTGGGTCCCTATAATACTAGTGATTACTCCATTACTATTGTAGTTATACCCCTTATTAATATTATTATGCCCCTATTGCCCCCATATTGTTATTACTGTGCCCCATAGAATCCCTCTATTGTTATTTTTGTGGCTTTATATTATTATTGTTAGGTCGGCTGGATTATATTGTGACTCCTTAGACTCCTATATATAGAAAGGAGGTTTTGTCATTTGAATCATCCAAGAATTGTTCATTTATGTAATGTAAAGGAGGTTGCCCCCTCAAAGAGGCTAAATTATAAGGTGTTGATCTATCTTTTCTATCATTTCTTTAGCTGGTTTCATAACATTTGTTGCACTTGTTCTTATAATTTTGATATATCATGTAGCATTTCTTCCTCTTCTTCATAAGTCATGCTTGAGCTTTCAGGTTCCTTACTAGGTGTTTTCATTTTCTTTCCTCGAGGCATCAATTATCGATAATAATGCTCTACTATGCCCTTTGAATTCCTTTAAAATAAATTTTCAAACCAAGCTTGAGAAAAAATTTAAGAAAATCTACACACCTTTTTTCACTTTATAGGAGCTGGATATTTCCTATGATGTATCTCTGTACTTTAAAATAATCTAGTTCTAAATTTCTGATTTGCAGTAGCCCTCTGTGTCCTCTTTCTAATGCCACAAGTCTAACCCAATTTGGATTCTCCAAGGAAGAGTTATGGGAAATCTCCCACAGTGACTTGATTATAGACTAGTTCAGTAGCGTGAACTTGTACGACGTGCCACAAGCCACTGTTTCAACCTTTGGATCTGAAAGATGCATACAAGAAACTACAGTCTGTCCTCTTTTTATAAGTTCTTATGAAATTTCAATCTAATCCCCAGAGAGAGTTACGACTATTTTCCCCTCGTCACCTGTTTGGAATGTAATTCAGGAGTCTGCAAAAAGATCAACTTCCTTAGATCATATCTCCACAAATATAGTGAGAAAAGCTTTGAAATTTCGACCCAAGGTTCAGTGCGATTGCTTCTCAAATGGGTTTTTTTTTTGTAGCTTCTGAAACATCGCAGAAAAAAGTTATAGCGAAAATGCCACGATGACCTGTTTGGAGCAGCGAAACCCTAGAATCCAAAGCTCTAATACTAAATGTTATGAACCCAACTCAAGAAAAGATAGAAAAGATAGATCAACACCTTAGAATTTAGCCTCTTCGAGGGGGAAACCTCCTTTACATTACATAAATGAACAATTCTTGGATGATACAAATGAAAAGACCTCCTTTCTATATACAAGAGTCTAAGGGGTCATAACATAATCAGAGCCGACATAACAATAATAATGTAAGGGCACAATAATAACAATAGTGGGCTTCTATGGGGTACAATAATAACAATATGGGCACTACATGGGTACATCAATATAATAAGGGGTATAACTACAATAGTAATGGGGTAATCACTAGTATTATAGGGACCCTAGTTGCCACAGTAAATCAATGTAGGATCCATCTACTAACCAAATAATCCAGTAAGGATTTTCCTCATTGAGATAACCTCACAAGCTACTTGACTAGAAAACATGCACTCTACTTCTATTGAACTGAGTGCAACTGATCTCTACTTCTTGATGTACTAAGAAACTGTTGTTGACCCAATACTGAAGATTCCCATTGATGTGCTCTTTGCGTCGGATGGACTCCTTACCCAATCCATATCTATGAAGCCTTGAAGCTTCACTCCCTCTGCCTGTTTGTACTAAAGACCAAACTGAGTGGTGCCTCTTAGGTATCTCAACACATGTTTAACTACCTTCCAATAGAGTTTGGTTGGCTTAACCATAGCTTGAATAAGTTGGTTAACTACAAAACATATTTCTGGTTGTGTGTTCACCCAATACATAAGTGAATCTACAAGTTGTCTATAAATAGTAGCGTCCACTACTTCACTTTAAGTAGAATCTTCCTTCCTCAAATTAACTACTAGAGGAGTCTCCATGGGTTTGATGCTCTCCATGTGGAACTTCTTTAGTATCCCATTGGCATACTTTCCTTAAGAGAAACAATTCCCCTTCTCCTTTCCATACTTCCATGCCAAGAAACTAATGCATGAGCCCTAGGTCCTTCATCTCAAATTCTCTTACAAGATCCTCTTTGTAGGATTTTATCATCTTCTTAGCACCTATTAGGATCAAATCATCAACATATAATACTATAATCAATAATTTACCTTCAAACACAATATGGTAAAGGTTCACATTTGCTTCCCTTTTGGTGAAGCCTAACCTGATGAAATAGATGTCAATCCTAGTGTACCAAGCATGAGGTTGCTTGTTTTAGTCCATACAATGCTCACTTGAGTTTGTACGCATGTGAATCTTTGTTGAAGTTCTCTAATCCTTATAGATTCTCAATATACACCTCTTCCTTAATCATACAATTTAGGAAATTTTTATTCACATCCATCTGATGTACCTTCCATCCCATCTGCACTGAAATTGCCAGAATAGATCTGATTGAAGAGTACCTTGCTACTCAAGCGAAGGTATCCTTGTAATCATCTCCCTCCACCTGAGAGAACACTGAAGCCAAAAGTATGGACTTATGTTTCTCCACACTCCCATATGTTGCTTTCTTTACCTTGTAAATCCATATGGAGCTCACCACTCGCTTGTTTTATGGTCTTGGGACCACTTGCAGAACACTGTTTCTGATAACGGAGTCATACTCTTGAACCATGGCATAAACCCATACTGGTTACTACATTGCTTCATGAAATGAAGATGGGTCAACCTCTACACTCTCACTCATCAGAGCCATGTAGCCAGTGTATCGATATGGTGACCTCCTCTGCCCACGTTTTGATGTGGGTGCTCCCACATTCTCTCTAGCATAATGAATCAATCTGTTTGCCTCTCTAATGCACTTCCTTCCATCTCTAGAAGTATCTGCATGAGTGGGTGATTCCACTCTTTGCTCCCTTACATGTGGAAAATCCACATCATCTTGAGGTTCCTGCTTTGGAGCTAAAATCTCCTCATATGCATGTAATTGAAGCTCCCTCTCAAGGGAGCATCTCATGGCCTTCTCTTCATTGAAACTCACATCTCTACAAACCACTGTCATCTTGTTGGATGGTAGGTACACCTGATAGTTGTGAGGTGTATTAGTGTACCCCACAAATATGCCCAACTCAATTGTTGGATCTAGATTTTTCCATGCGTCCTTGGTAACATGACAATATATTGATGATCCAAATATCCTTAAGTGTGCTGCATATGGTTTGTTCCCATAAAAATATTCTTCTAGTGTACTCATCTCGAGAATTCGATGAGGACTTCTATTTTGCAAATAAATAGCTATGTTTCATTCTTCAACCCACAAGTACAACGGTAGGCCCTAACAATGTAACATCGCTCGTGCAACTCCCACAATACTTTTGTTCTTCCTTTCAACCACTCCATTTTATTGTGGCTTATGGGGTGCTATTAACTCCCATATAATTCCTTATGATGCATGAAATTATTGAATTCATTCGACACATATTCTCCATTGTTATTGCTTTTGAGAGGTTTAACTTTCCTTCCATTATCTTTCTTAGCAAATGCTTTAAATTCACAAAATTTGGTGAACGTATGATATTTCTTCTACATGAAGAAAATCCAACACTTACGAGAAAAATCATCAAAAACTATTACACAATAATTGTGCTTGGCCATGGAGGCTATTGAGAATGGGCCACACACATCTGAGTGAACTCTATCAAAGATCGCTTGCACTCGATTGTCATTATCATGAGAGGAATATTTGGTGTAGTTCCCCAATGTACACCCTTTGCATTCATGTCTCTGCTCTAGTGTACCCTTGGGAAGTCCTATAGAAATTTGCTGCATGATCTTCAAATATTCGTGGTGTAAGTGACCCCAATCCACTTCACTTGCCTAAGGCTATGTGATGAAGGAAAGCCTTTCCCTTGCTAAATATCACATCGTAGCCACTGTCCTCTAACATGAAAACTAAAACCAAATTCTTCTTCAAACCTAGAACATACATGACATCTTTTAAGTTGAGAAAAGAGCCAGACTCCCTCTGAAAGGTAATAGTACTAATGCTAGTCATGCTATACCTCCCATAATGTCCCATCTCAATGTGCATCTGGAGGTACTTCTACTCCAAGTCAATGAAGAACTCTTTGTTTATGGTCATATGGAATGATGTTCCACTATCCAGGTACCACACACTACCCATCACTAATGTCAGCATGGAAGTGATGAGGGTGGAATCCAACTTGAATTTTGAAGCAAGAGCTTCACTTGTCGCTCCTCCTAAGGGCTTCTTTTCAACCTTCTTGTGCATACACTTCATGGCATAGTTACCCAGCTTGTGACAGTGAAAAAATTTAATCTTCGACATGTCCTTCTACTTGATTCCCTCACTGGAATCTGATTTAGAATGGGACTACCTCCCCTTCCCTTTCTTCACATTTCAAGCTAAGGCATAGTTATCCTCATCATCATGCTTGGATGAGGATCCATCTTTGGTGGTCTGCCAAATCTCTTCTTGCACCAATTTGGACCATAATCACTCCCACTCCAACATGTCCTTCTTCTTGATTCCCTCACTGGAATCTGATTTAGAATGGGACTATCTCCCCTTCCCTTTCTTCACATTTCAAGCTGAGGCATAGTTATCCTCATCATCATGCTTGGATGAGGATCCATCTCTGGTGGTTTGCAAAATCTCTTCTTGCACCAAGTTGGACCACAATCACTCCCACTCTAGTAGCTTCTCCATCCCATTAACTATGTTTTGGTAGCTTTCCTATCTCTTGAGAAGTCCTAGAAGTGTTAGGCTCACTAGATTATCTTCAGAAATTGTAATAATGACAATTCCAAGCTCATCCCGACATTTGGTGAAATTGATCAAGTACTTCAGTATTGTGTCGCCCTTCTCCATCTTCATTTTTCTGTGCTTGTCCTTCAGTGCTAGCTTCTTCTGGTCACTCCTATTTTGAAATAGGCTCGTCAAGGCCTTCCATGTTACAAATGGAGTCTCCTTACCATGTAGGTTTACGACAACATTATCTCAAGCTCCTTCTAGGATAATCCTTCTCGCCTTTTCCACACATTTTCTCCACTCTCCTAGATCTTGAACATCAACTGGCCTAGGAATATCTTTGTCTATGAATTCCTTAAGCCCATTATCTTCCAACACTTCCTCCTTCATGTCCTTCCAAGAAATATAGTTTGAACTACCCTCAAGGGCATATTGGAGTCTCATCCATAGAACAACACCCTGCTGGCTTTAAAGTATGATACTGCAATTCAATTTCTCCTGCAAAAGAAAAACTTGTATTCTCCTCTTCTATAGTGATTTTATCTCTTATGTCATGTATAAATTCCCTTTAGATTCAAACTGCTAAATGTAATATGCTAAAATAATAGAATTAAATTTACTCTACTCATCAGTGAAAATGCTAAACGATTGATGAAATCACGAAGCATGTAAGAGAAAGAATTCAATCGAACATAACACAATGATTTCCTGGGGAAATCCATAGCTAAACACCCATGCTATTTGTATATTACATTAATTAGAAAATATGAGAATATTACAATTCTTTGCTCAAGCCTGAAAAACCTCTCCACTATCTCTATCTATCTTACTTCTTCCTAGACAAGCTCAAGCCAATACTTAGCCAATTTCTTGCTTGCCCAAGTCCCTATTTCCTTATGGTGCTCCTCAAGGAATTAACCCTTATTTAATTCAAAAACTCATCAATTATGAACTACACAATTCTAACATGACTTCCTCTAGTTTCATGCACAATCAGTTTAATTTAGATGATTTAACAATTGATAGTACATTTTCCCTCAACTCCAATCTCAACTGGGTATTTCTCTAATCTGACATGCATGAGTTATGAGTGAATCTTCAGTTTATTGGTTGATCATTGCAAGGAGAACCACACTTCACTTCAGGTAGCATCATACTATACTTTAGGCAACACTACATTGCACTTTAGGAAGCACCCCATTGTACTTCAAGAAGCACGCCATTGTACTTCGGGAAACAACCCACTTCTAGACCTCCTACTAATTCCTCCATCGGTTGGATCTAGTTTAACTAACTTTAACTCAGTTAGATTGAATTAAATAATTACAACTCAAAATAAACTCAACTTGTGCTCGTAGTTGTTGGAGACACTCTACATGACTCTAGTTAGGCTCTTAACTCGAATTAACTGAACCAACTAAGTCAAATTAACTTATTTAACTATTACAAGTTGTTATGAGATGTGGAATTACAATTTTATTCCCAATTTAATTCAAGGAAAAGATTAAATTATGATTTTCTTGTTGCATTTTAAACAAATATTTCCTCGTCATAAATGATTTTCATTGGCAGGGGTACCTTCCAAGCATGACAAGGTGATACTCAAGGGAATGTAGCAAGGAGAAAGCATGAAGAAACACTTGCACGGAAAAAGCACTAAGAGAGCTATCATGAAGAAATGAAGTAGATCATGGAACAAGATAGAAAGAAGACATTGTATGATGATCTAGAGGATTCTAATATGATCAAAGACCCTGTGGAGGGTGAAGATGAGAAACAAAGTGTATTTTTCATGAAGATGGAGCATATATTAGATCCACCATCAAGAATGAAAGATAAAGAAACAATCAAGACAAATTAACATCACCACCTCATCATGAAGTCCATGTCACTAATGTCGATTTGTAACTTGTACACGTTTCATAATAATGGTAAAAGTGTGTCCATGTGTCATGCCACATCAACATGTGTAATTTAATGATGTATATTCAAGGAAAAGGACAAAATGTAATTTGTGGAAGTCCAAGCATTATATGTGGAATATGAAAAGTCACAATCATATATGGAAGGTTTGTATAGAAGTCCAAAAGTCATTTAGAAGTTCAAGAGTTGTTTAGAAGTCCAAAGGACACACTAGAAATTCGAGTGTCATGAGGGTAATTCAAGAGTCATGGGGATATGAAAGGTCATCCCCTTTGTTATAAAATAAACCTTATAACTCAAGCAAAATTATTTTTTGAGACTAAAGATTTAGAGAGCTAGTCTTTGCTCCTATACTTGGCATAGGAGAGAAAACTATTCTTTGGAGAAGCAAGAAGTGGCTTAATGTTCCACCAATGGAGCTAGTGCCTCACTATTTTAACTGTGTACTTGGATCTTTCGGCTAATATTAAAGCTAGATGAGCCGAAAAAATTTCATGCATGTATTGTGAATGTCTTAGGACTATTCTTTGGAGGTTTTCTATATATTTTTCGTTCACATGTACTAAGGAAATTGAACTATATCGGTGGCCTTGATACTTATCTTTTTGAAGGCGTGTTGTATGCAGTTTAATGATCATTGTGTCTAAGTGAACTATTTTTCTAGATAACTAATGAATATTTCTTTGTTCATGTGTCTCTCTTTAGTTAGTACTATTACTTCCTTTTAAAGGCTCACCTTTTGCCTCCCCCTCATGAAAGTCTCTTTTTACACATTGCAATCAGTGTTTCACAACATCAACTTGCTTATTCAAGGTTTATGTATATAATATCTTATGTTATCCATTGAAACCAAGATGAACCTTATAATTATGGTGGTCGGGCTGAGATATTGGATGGGGCTCATACTCCAAATATTGTGAGGTCTAATTGGGACTTAACATTAGGGAGACCTCCTGTATATTGACAGTATCCAACAATGTCAACATTCTTGCACTAGAAGGAGGTCTAGATGAGAAGATGTGCCCTTTGAGTGTATGTTGAATTAGTTATCTTTAATGGATAATCCTCAAATCATACTCCTGGGGTGTTTCTCTAGTTTATGTTCCCCTAGTTAAATTTTAGTCCTCCATGAGCCTCTTCATGACTTGTCTCAATTGAAATTTGATGGTAAGGATGGAACATCCATAGTCGAGGACATTTCCAATTTTTTTAAAATTTGTGAATATTATGAATTCGGTGATGAAGTTTCTGCTTGTGTGATTTTCTTCCTCACTCTTGAAGGTCATGTTAGTTGATGGTGGCATACCTTACCATCTACCTCTATTCATTCTTTTGATCATTTCCTCAAAGAACTTCATCAAAATTTTGGAAGGTATGATTATTGAGACGTTCTCAAAATAATCAATCAATTACAAAGAATTTTATTCAATCAATTAAGGAATTTTCCAATCGATTCCTTCAATTATGTTATGAGTTCCCTAGGGAAAATTTGGATTGGCATTTATTTAAAAGGAATTTTGAAGGTTTGGTTCAAATCTCTTGACATGTCGAATCTAAACCCCCTGATGTTTATGATTCCCCAACTTTCAGAAATTGTGAGACACCTCTAATCTCAGAGGAGGAACCTACTATTCCTTTTGTTCCTTCTCCTCCTCATTTTCTAGTACCAGTTAGGGTGCCTAGATGTCATAATGTTGAAGTTGGGAAATCCAAAAATTAAATTCTTAATCCATCTTCCCAACCTTCTCTCACTTTTCATGATTCAAATCCAATGGAGGAAATCTTGGAATGGTTCATGGAGTCCAAGGTGAAGGCTAATCCCTTGATTTCTCTAGATGGAATTGAAACATATAAATCTAATATTAAATCTAATTTTGATTCTTTCCATCCTCTATCATATCTTTCTCATGATCCCTTGCCCTGTGATATGCTTGATCAATCTCTTCCCAATCCAAACACTGATCAGGTGAAAGGTAGTCATTCTTCATAGCTAGAGGAGCATGAAAGTGAGGCTTCTTTTGATATTTATTATATTTTTCAATATTCTCCATTTCAAGAATATGTTCTTCCATCCTTGGTTTATTTTGAATCTAGCGATCTCGGTGATGGATCAAATAAAGTTAATTTGCTTAATCAATCTGAAGTCTTGGAAAATCATCATCATGTTAATTTTGACTCCATTATTGTATGTGATGATGGTTTACCAAGTGCACCATTTGATATTTTAGTTTCTAAAGAATATTTTATTTTGGAAGATTTAGACCTGAGTCAAATCTAGTTCGGTCCAAGGAAATGTTTTTTATGTAACTTCCTCTCCACCTCACTATCCCTTTCGTTCTACTATTTGTAATGCATTAACTTGCAAAGAAGATACTCCATGCTCTTAAAATTTGTCATCTAATGATATGAAATTATGTAGGAATGAAAAAAATATAGATATACACATAAACACATAGGTAGAGTAGAAATAATACTTCATTTCATTAATATCATAGAACTAAGATATGCTTACATACATAAATCGAAATAAACTAGCTCGGGCGATGGTAACTTATCTTTGAGAAAAGATGTGGTGGCTATATGCCTCTGAACTGTGTTACAATGAGGCTCAATGGCCTAATTATTATTTAACATCAAGAGAAAACCCTAAACAACCAAAACCCTAACCCTAAGAGATGGAACTCCAAGAGTTTATGGGCCCTATTGGGGTTAATTGGGTAACCAACTTTCTAGGGTCGTAAATTGGTCATATTATCTCTATTTGGAGCGTATGATACCTCATTGGAAAGATCTCTTTGAATACTATATTATTTTACATGGGCCATGCCTATGGCTAATAGCTTGTTGTGGACCTCAAAAAACTGTTGTTTAGGGGGTCAAAACTGCTTCAGAAGTTTAGGACCCAAACAACTGCTAAAAATAGTAAATGATACTATAAACAAGGAAAGTGATGAAACCAAATGGAGGTATATGTGGAATAGGAGGGTGGAAAACAATATCCACTTGGATCAATCCTCCCTCCTTAGGAAGAAATGGTTCCCATTGCATTCAGAGCCTCCATGAGGTAAGGAAATTTCTATTGAACTTGGTCCCTGGTGAACTACTTTACATGGTTCACCAGTTGAGCTATGCAATGATATTTTGTAGTTGTGCTAGATATAGGGGATGATTTCATCCCATGTGCATGAATGCATTGTGTTGTACATGCACAAAATCTATACGAACATCCCTTTGATGACCACTGTTTGTCTATTAGTTTGGGGGTGGAAAGTTATAGAGTTTATTGAGCTTGGTATCTAACATTGACTAGTGACCTGACCGAAATTCACTTAGGAACTTGATTCCCGATCTAAGATAATGTATTGCGGGATCTCAAAGTGTACCCACACTCATTCAAAGAAGATCTTGGCAATGGCTTTTGCTCTGATATGTTGAAATAAGGAATCGCTAAGAGGGGAGGGGGTGAATCAGTAATTAAGAAAATCTTTCTATTTTTCTTATTATGCTTATAGTACCTTGTTATGTTCTTTAAATTGTGAGAGAATTCATTCACAAAGCAATGAACCAACAATATTTCAAAAACACATATTCAAACAACAATCACATGAGAAACACACATTTCACACAATGTTTTTCACGCGAAAACCAAGAGGGAAAAAACTACCAATTTGTTGTTTGTTTATGATGTAAATTAAACACCAACTTAATTACATATGTTTGCTTGTGAGCACCCACTCATAGGAGGTACAGAATCCCTTTGGTTAGTAGGCACTAACCTTCTCTTACCACTGGTCTACTATTTCATACAAATTTCAAACTGAAAACAGAGGCATATAATTATACAAGAAAAATACCAAACAATGACTATTCACATATTTGACTTCTACATTCTGTCTTCTATGCTAACTGGAAATAGATCTCCTCTTTCTACTCATATCAACACTTCCTCTATGCTCTGCCCTCACTTTCAAGTTCTCTTCACTGATTACTCTTTAACACTACCCTTGTATTCTTTACACAGTCCTCACATTTCTTTTTTTTTGTAGTATTACACTGTGTCTTCTAGGTTATTTAGCCTCTCTGCTTCGATGCACACTCTCACAACACTGCTCTCTCACACATATGCTCACTTCCCCACTCTTTCTGTTGATCCTAATAGTGCTTTTCCATTGAGACACACTACATAAGAGAGTCTCTCCACATTGTCCTATAGCTGCCAATATTTACCTAGGCATGGTTTCACTTGCCACTCTTGCATCTTCTAATAGTTTCTTACCACATCGACCAAACTAAAGATGGTTCTTGCAGTTCTTCGTAGTCTAACTATAAAGAGCTCCTGTAATGGGAAATTAATTCTTATATTACTTTCACACTCCTCCGAGAGTCCCATGCTTATTTATTGTTCCACATATCTTGAGAGCCCATAGAGGTGACCATTCGGTTCTTATTTACCACAAACATTCATGAACGTGACGCAGTTGATTACCTCCTTTAAGCACTTGAATTCATCTTTGCTACCAATGTTGTCCTCGGTTTCTTGTTACAGAGTATTCCATAGGATTATCTCTTTTCAAGTATCAACTCCATTTTGCCTTCATTGAATATTGCAGCTACCATCCCATACATTCTTTAAATCTAAATGTTGGGTCCCTATAATACTAGTGATTACCCCATTACTATTATATTTATACCCCTTATTTATATTGTTGTGCCCCTATTACCCCCATATTGTTATTTCTGTGCCCTAGAATCCAAAGCTCTAATACCAAATGTTATGAAACCAGCTCAAGGAAAGATAGAAAAGATAGATCAACGCCTTAGAATTCAGCCTCTTCGAGGGGGCAACCTCCTTTACATTACATAAATGAAT
>Ga0139315_10032_pt1 | contig 14146 bp, 13 predicted proteins | sample In3P11_FD_99380 | JGI IMG/M metagenome (GOLD analysis project Ga0139315, IMG submission 99380) | reverse complement strand
GATGAAGTGAGGCGGCGCGGATCAATGTCTGCGTCGCGTCCGCTGTCTGCCACAACCTGCCACTCCGGACATAGCTGCGCAGTACGCGGCTGAAACCGAGTAGGATAACCAAACCAAACCAAACCAAACCTTACTATTGATCTTGCAGCTGACACAACAACCGCCCTTATGAACCTGCACCGATGGATTACGAAGCTCGGACTCGCTCGGCAGTCGCCTCCCTCCTGGTATCGAAACAGACTCCGCGAAGAGTTACAGGAACGGCGAGCCGCCGTCACTGCCTGGCACAAACTAAGCGAATCGTCCGATGTGTTATTCTCGATACTCCGAGCCCACCATGATGGGCATCCGATTGTGATGCCACCACCCCTTCGCATATGGCACAACTCGCTTACTTATGGTTACATGGTGGCAAAATATACCTCGCGATGGAATTTCTATCGTGTGGCCACTCGTTTCTGCAGCGATGTTGATCATCGGACGATCTGCGAGGTTGTCAACCCTGCCAAAGACCACAAGCTCGAAGAAGTTGCTCTGCGCCACCATATTGATCCTTTGACTTTTAAGAAGACCTGTCGGAGGCTGCGACGGGTATGGCCACTTCTTCCGTGATACGCTGTGCAAAGACTTGCATTGAACACTGCAACGTAGCGCTAGCTTCTGCATGAAGCACGACTGTGGCCACAAAGATAAAGCAGAACACATTGGGCACCTGGAAGGCTAAGAGTGTTGGGAGTGAGATGGACTCAACATTGTGTGTATCCTACGATATCTATAACTCTAGCAGAAGCCGTATTTTATTGCCATACTCAAACCCAAACAGCTCAACCAAAATCTTCCTAGCCAGATTTTTGTCCACGCGTAAAGGCCTAGCTGTGACAATGACCACACCTGACAAGCTCAAGACACCTAAAGTCATCGGCATCTATGGCATACCTGGATCAGGCAAGACGACTCTTTTGCATGAACTAAAGGCCGTCTTGGATGTTGGACGTTTCTCTTTCTATGAGGGCTCAGAGATGATCGCAAGAACTATCGACGGCGGTCTCACAGCCTTTCACAATCTAGACGAGCAAAGCAAAGAGAAACCAAGGCGGCGCGCCATACAGACCATCCATGATGACTGCGCCAAATACAGGAAGACGGCTATAGTCACCGGCCACTTCATGTTCTGGAGGGAAGAAGACATGTCTGGGGAGATCGCATGTACGGATAGCGATCTGGCCATCTATACACATATCATATACCTCAACGTCTCGCCCGAGACCATCGATGACCACTGCAGTAAGGATGCTAAGAAGCGCCGGGACCCATGTTCGGTCACACATCTCCTCCAGTGGCAACAAGCTGAGCGGACTATGCTCTCAACTCTGTGTCGGGAGCATGCCATCCTTTTCTCGGTTGTCGACAGTCATCAAATAGCACAAGGCAAAATCCACACTTTGATTCGCGACTTCGACCTCCATGATGAGAGTGTCAATAGCGGCTTGGCGGAAAGAAAGCTCGACCAAATCGTCTCGTCATACCTCATCCAGGTGGACACTGTCATGGTTATTGATGGTGATAGAACAATTGCTCCTCAGGATACAGGAACGCTGTTCTATGAGATGGCCATTGCTCAGCAGCAATCAGAATCATATGAATGCCCGCTGAAGACACTCTTCAGTAGCCCATTGGGTTACACGTACACCGCCTTTCGACAAGCCACGCTTCTTTGCGAAGCAACAAGCAGCGATGAGGTCTATGAAAAGGTTTGTGAGCAAGTCGCCTCGGCTACAACGCTTCATCCTGAATTTGTGGCTTTATTGCGACTTGCAGCACAGCTGACGCACGTTGGTACGATCATTGTCAGCTGTGGTCTGTTGCGTGTCTGGGAGATCGTGATAGAAAGATTGGGTCTGTGCGACACAGTCGCGATCGTTGCAGGAGGCCGCATCGCTGATGGCATGGTGGTTACAGCGGCGGTCAAAGCTGAGCTCGTCACTCGGCTCCAGACATACCATAACAAAAACGTGTGGGCTTTTGGAGACAGTCTTCTTGACTTAGAGATGTTGAAGGCGGCCGATCAAGCGGTTGTAGTAGTGATTGAGGAAGAGATGAGGAGCAGGTCTATGGAAGACGCACTGCTACAGGCCATCGAACACGAAGCTCTTCACGCCCGCCAAGTCTTGATTCCAGAGACTTGTTCTCCACGACTAGATACCACTCGGTTGCCATTACTCGACATTACCAAGATCGATTTTATCAACACCTTGCTGCATCGCGATGACAAGGCAGCAAAGCTTTCCGTAACCATAGCGGCAGATTCAGCGTCGAAGTTATTGGCCACGCCAATGCGTGACGCAGCGAACCAAGGTCCCGTTCTGCGAAAGGCGCACCAACGAGCTGGCGAATATCTCGCGCTTCATCATGTGTCTGACATCCTTGGCCTTGAGCAACGTCCAATCTCTCATGTGTTAGGCCATTCTGCTACTGGCTTTCAACTCGAAAGAGAATGCCACACCATGATTGTGTCGTTGATGCGTGGTGGAGACCCGATGGCATCAGGTGTCAGCAAAGCCTTTCCGCGTGCAATGTATGTGCACGTAAGAGTGCCGCAGGATCTAAAAGTCGATCATCTAAAAGGCCAACAGCAGATCGTACTTGTGGATTCAGTGGTCAACACAGGCAAATCTGTTATAGAGTGTGTCCAGGCGATTCGTGGTCTGCGTCCTGACATCCAAATCGTCATCGTTACCGGTGTGGTACAAGCGCAGTGTCTTTACAGAAACAGCGTTATGTACAAGGTCCTCGCCGCCGCCGGGCGCGTGCACCTCGTCGCGCTTCGAGTGTCGGACACCAAATTCACTGGCAACGGAACGACGGACACTGGTAACCGGCTGTTTAACACAACTCACCTACCTTGAACGTAGCGATACCGTCATTACCGATGCAAGTGAGAGCCAGGACTTGGCGTTGTTGAGAGATGCATGGAAGGTAGGTTATAATCGAAAGCGACATCAGCTCTTAATACCATTCTCGATTTGTGATTTTACATGTGTGCTCTGCCGCAGCACTATACACAGCAGTGTAAGCCTGCAGCAAGTCCACGTAAACTGAATTCTGTGATGAGGACGGAATCCACGTAGTGATGATCATTGTGGCGATCAGCGTTGATACAGCAACGCACTACACGAGTTGGTGGATCACCCTGTCTCGTGGATCACTTTTGCCAAGACCCCACCAAAACACCACTACCACCTCGATGCCCCCTCATCAACACCAGTTAGATGCGTCAAAAGAGCGTCAGATCCAGCTTGCGCTTAAAGCCCTTAAACTCAATTTCTGGAATTACCATCACAAAAGCGTCCAAAAACACCTACCAGAGGCTGCAACGGTTTCTACAGGCCATCACGCGTCCTTCCACGTCGATGTGACACCTGTAGAGCCGCTGTTGCGGCCCTGGTAGGCACAGACAGACAAAATCTGCGAGCAAGCTACTTAACATGATGCGTCACAGCGGCAGCCATACAGTCGCGAGGCAGCAACGCAGGACGCGACGACGGAGCCCTGACATCCCCTGAGCATCACGGTCACAATACACACACAACAGCCACTGGTGGGCCTCAAGGATAGCCCATTACCAACCGACAGTGTTTCTGACGTTCCGCACCGACGAGCCCTCGGGCCGAACAGCATCATCTCTCACGCGAATCTCTTTACAGACACCTCGGCATGCTAGCCTCGGTGCCACAACATACTTGTGGATCATCGTACAGCCTCGCCCACCGTCGCCCGCACCCTGTCTCATAGACGTGATGCCCCTTTGACACAACCTGACAAGGTCTAAAGAGATTCACGCAGGAGCTCTTGTGCTCAGCTGGCTCGACGGCACGCACGAACGGAGCATCGCTCTTGTGGAGCTGCGTTACAACGAAATGCTGCTGCCGCTGCGCCCAGTGGCAGGTCACACCACACCACACTGCCGCATAATCAGGAACCTAGTGGACAGATCCGCTGTAAGCATGCCATTGATTCGCGTCCCGATAACCTTGCGTTCCACCATGCTGCCAGCTCCTCGATGGTTGATGAAAAGATATAGTTATCGTGTAAAGTATCGACCGTTAAGAAAATCTAGAAACCACCAGTGTTTTACGACTCTACAAAGGAAATCTTGAGCTCTTTCGAGCTCGCAAGGTGGGTAGAAGGAAGGTCACACTAAACCCCGCCTTATGCACGACGGTTCTCTGATAACGAGCTGTGCGAATGATTGGGAAACAATCGCAGTTGCTATGCGGTACGGCATCGAGCTATATCTGCCTGCATGCTCTTATGAATTGTGGACGATCTGAGACCTATCAGAGATGCATTATGCAACCTGCAGGTTGAGCAATCGACGCCACACGAACTCAGCCTTTTCCCAGGCATCATCGCTTACTTAAAGTCGACGTATTGCTTTCTATCCGATGAAATACTCCGCCTTGTATTCTTCATTCCATGAAGTTATTCAACACAGTGCCACAGCGTCTTCCATGGCTTCATTTTTAGACAGCAGCAGAGGTGGCTTTGCTCCACGGAGAGGGCGAGGCCGCGGCGGAAGAGCTCCGCTTTTCGCGAAGACCAGGGAGCCGATAAAACCTGACCTTGAGAAACATCCGCTTGGAGACCTTGTTATGGAGTTTCGCAGCTCGGATCTGAGCTTGAAACCAATCGATCTGGCGGAGATATCCAATTGCCAGTATGTCGCATCGTACAACTGGCTCAACGACGAAGTACCTACTATCGTCGTTCCAGGTAATTTCTCTTCCGTAGGTACCAGTCCGAACTAATAAGCCCAGGCAAACCTCCTCAATGGACACCACTTCATGCACCACAACGTTTGAAGGAAGACAATGGACAATACTTCCGTGACCCCAACGCCGCTAGATATCCCGACTACCCAATGGCACCTGTCGTGCATGCCGTTGTGGAGACCGACCCCAAATACGACACTGCGAGTACCGATCTCTTCGCATGTGGGAGCACTCTCGGCAACCTCCTACGCTTCGCCCGCGGTATCGACAAAGCCTTTCGTTTCAATGTCGAGGTTATTGGTGAGACTGTGTTCTTCATACGGAAAGAGAATGACCCTAGAGAGTTCATCAAGGATGTCAGAGGCTTTGGTCATACTTTTCCAGAGGCATACACCACATGGGAGCATAGCGTTAAAGGCTCCGAAACTCACCAACGCATCATACGATATGAGTTTGGAGGCTTGAATTGTCTTGTACGCTTCGAGAGCGATGGCTACCTCCGAGAGGCTCCAGCAGTTAACGATACTGCACCTGCAAAGACTGCGGTGAATCAAGATGATCTTTTCCAAGCATTTCAAAGTGCAGCAATCAGCCAACCGGCCACTACTACAATCAGTAAGCCTGATGCATTGAAGATCAAACACGGCGGGTCTGCAGTACCACAGCAATCTATATTCGACCTGAAAACGCGCTCAGGCAGACACAAGAGAGACATCGACATGAGCGACATTTATCCTGCGCTTTGGATTAAACAGATATCCAACTTCATTGTCGCCTATCACGATGGTAATGGTCTGTTCGAAGATATCCGAGTGCAAAATGTCAGGAATGATGTGCAAGCCTGGGCCGAAGACAATAAGGACGGTATCCGCCGCTTTGCCACCCTTCTCGACAAGATTTTCGATATCGCTAGGAGTAATGCGAGCAGATTGCTCGAAGTGTATTGCACCGGAATGGGTCGCTTGGAGATACGAACCCAGTACGGAGACGGTATGCATGCGTTGCCTGTGGACCTGGCAGACCACTGGGAAAAGCCTAAGATGGGTGTTTTCTCTACTCAGAGTGATACCTCGGACGAATTAGAGCACAGTGGCGGCGGTATCTGCATTGATCATAGGTATGATCTCGAAACTGACTCAGACGATTCTTCTTTCGAACCAGACTACACCGCCTGTTCCGCTCACGATTGTGGCTACTGTGGAAAGTGCACGTATTGAGGTTTGTATGCCACATCACTGTGACTTCGCTGCGCCTTCACAAGGAACTGAAAATAATCAGAGAGTGTTACCTATTCCTATAGGGCGTTTTCGTTCCTTATTCACGCGAGGGAGATGTTGGATGGGAGTGCGCACCAGTGTAGTTTGTAGCGCGAAGTTAGGATATCTTATTGCTCTAGTTAAATCCTTCTCTACTAGCAAACCTTCCCCATGGATCTATTCGACAACCACTCGACGTAGAACTGCGAAGATGATCGCATGCATTGTAAAGGTAGATCTACAAAAACAAGAGGTCATACTTCTCTAGCTGCGCTGGTGCACGACGCGTCCGTGATGAATGTAAGATTGCCGCTTGCAGATTGGCTGCTGCATAGATTGGCGAAGGATGGAAAGGGGCGAGCGAGGCCGCTAACTCACTTTGGGGCTTTACAAACTGTCTTGAATGAAAAAACTAAGAACGGAATAGCGCAGGAGTTGCGCGCAACCCCTGAGGTTTGAAGTTCCAGTGTTTGCAGAGCGACCGCGCTCTATACTCTCCTAGCACTCTTCATCATTGCACTTACACCATTGAGTGTAACAAGCATCACTTTTCAACAAATATTACTGGCCGTTCTTAGAGCGGCTCTGCCACCGCCATGTTTCTCATCTGCTCTTCGCGCCCATTACACAAAACACCAAATTTGCCAAGCCAATCACCCCCACCATGTTATCTCAATCGATTCATGAATGCCACGCTGTCAAAACTTGTTTCCTAGCTCAGCTAGACACTGTATGTATTCTTTTTCATTCGCCGTGCCGTGCAGGATACTCAATATAGATTTTCATGATAATATAATACATTTTCACAGGATATTCTATTAGACAGCGGCCTTTCCCATGTGATACCCTCTTCGGACTTGACGTGTAAGTTAGTTTGTAGCTACCAAACCTACTAAAAAGCTGCTAATCTCGGCACTGATGATGCCATGTAAGAATGTGTATTTACTCACTCTGACAGTTTCTTGTTTCCTAACACCAGTGTTCGCAACCGCTTGTTCCCTCTCCTGTACAAGACTGTAGGGTAAGATTAGGTCGTGCAGATCTCGAGGTGGGACCAATCTGACTTAGACCAATCTTTCTAACTCTCTAGCAGATTAAGAACCCTATGCTGAATATAAGAGCTCACCTGAGAAGCTGACTAATTTTGTAAATGAATGACATGTTGCGAAACCACCTGGGCACGGCGGGAAATATGTTCCGTCTCATCTAAGATTACTTAGTGCATGAGCTGAAGCCGCTGATAAGTGGATTATGCAAGGTTTTTTGCGCCTCTGACTAGTCTCTCTTAACTTCGGTAATTGCTTCCAAGGAAAAATTCAAAAATTAACCAGCCCTGGCCGATGGTTTCACCTTACCCAGTAGCAGCCACGAGATCACAATCGCCTGCAATGCGTTATACGCCCGAATTACGCTCTGCTCAGGCGGAGAGAGTTATATTTGCAACTCATATCTCTGCCAAGATTTGCTCTCAGAGATTGGATCAACCCCTCAGTTTCTGGCACATCAAATGCCACGATCTCCAAACTCTTATTGATGAAATCATGTCCTACATTGCGGAATCACTCTTGGAACCGCAACCGCTACGATAGTTCTTGAAGAAATATGCTTGGGCAGAGCGGACGCTCCCCCGCACGAATAATACTCGTGTAAAGTACGTATGTGTGCTGATCGCTCTGAGCTTCTATGCAACTAAAGAGCGTTGCACGTACGTGATGACACGGCCCGAAGCAATACCTAGCTCATCATCGTAGTTGACCATTGGTGGTGACGGACTGCATACCAACGTCGCGTTGAGTTGAGACAAAGTCATCTGCATATGTACGAGATGCGGGTGCGTTATATTGTTCCCTGCATCAGTGATAGGCAGGAATCTGTAACGTCTATCCCCACGTCACACAAATCACCCCATGCCGCAACAATGCAACAGGTTTGAGATTATAAGTACTTCTAATTACATTGCCTGTATAGCTCTTGTCCACTATGTGGTCATTCTTTAAGCTTCGTTTTGTAAAAAGAGCGTTTGCGTTGAAAAATCACATGGCGTTGCGCTATGCTATCGCTCGTCCTTTCTCATGTACGGGAAGCTACAAAAGCTTTACACCTCGATGGTAGCGTTATAATTAATTAACTACTTCCTATATAGAATTGGCATCACTGAGCGACTGTGGTCACGGGATGTCGCATTCTGGAGACATTGAGAAAGAATTCGAACCTGGGACCGTCTCTAAATCCTCTAATTCCGGAAAGTCTACCGTCTTCTATTAAAGGCTCCTTCTGCGCCGGACAAAATTGCGGCTTCCAGTTAGTGATCGTGTGTTCCTCCTTATACGTGTCCCAACTGATACAGAGTCTTATAGGATACACTGATAGCAAGGCTATACCCAATGCAAGGACGCTCATAAGCTGACATGTCACGTGCTCTGGAATCCGCACTGATGCCTCCAATGCCGACCATCAGACCAAAGCGGGCGGGGGCGAAAGTCGATTTCATCTGCACGGCGACTGCTGCAGCTGAGGCCTATCTGGCCCTCCGGCAGGCAAGCGATCACGACGTTGTGTTCGCCGACTCGTCCGCATGTGTAGATGTTCGCGTCACATACTAGGTTGAGTTGCCACTACAACAACTTCACAAAACTTGGTCAGATTCTGGTGCGTCGTAGCTCGCCTGAAAGCGTTTGCTGAGGAGACTAATTGCGCAATGGAAAAAAGTAGGGGAAGAGCCGCCAATCGCGTGCTAGGGGGGGCTGCTTGATCAGGGTGGTGGTTCTCCTAGGTGGGCGGAGCAGCCCTCCTAAAACACCAAAATGAGTATATCCAAACGTACAGATGAGTGCAGTAGATCCTCTCCTAACCACTTTAGAACAAGTGTCGTTCAGAGATTCTTCTTGCGCAGTTGTAGAGTGAGGATTTAGGTTTTGGGTTTTGGGTTCTAGGTTTTGGGTTCTGAACAACTTCCGACTGCTGGTGCTAACCGTCACCCAAACTCTGTCTTGTCGCCCCTCAGCACAGCGAGTCCGCCAAAGGATACATGCTGATCTAGCCATAACCGGGTACAGTATGCGCTGCAAATGCAGCCGCAAACTCTGATTCCTCTACTCCTGGACTGGTCCTTCACGTCTCTACGATGGCGTACTTCGTCAATGGTAAAGATTGCATGGTAAGTCGATGATGTATCGCACTATCAGACGGGACTACAGCACTGTTACTAACTGACAGATTTCGGTATGGATCCTTCTTATCGTAGCGTTCGCGTTCGTTTCCATGCGTGTCTACGCACGTGTTGGGCGTGTCCGCGGGAAACTACAATAGTCAGAGATCCGTTTGATTGTGGCTGCGCCCGATGCTCTAGGCCTCGCCACATGTGACACACTAACCTTTAATATGGGCGCCATGGATAGTTACAAGAGCACCAAAAGACTCTCCAAGGTTTGACTTTCCTCTGCTGGGTGGTTCATCCCGCGCATCGAAGTTTAACTATATGCTTATATCCCAGCAGATATTACTCGCCTCTAATTACTTCTACAACTTCGGTTTAAGCATCGCTAAGTTGAGCATGTTAGCGTTCTACTCGTCGTGCTTCGATCCTAGCTCTCACAGCTGGATGCGAAGAGTGCTCCGAGACGCGACTGCCTTTGTGGTTGCATGCTACCTAACAAGTCTGTTAGATGACACTTCCTTCTGCGGAAAGGACGTCTCAGTGCAGTGGTCCCCGGAAGATGGGTCATGTTCAGCGTTCTATGCTCTATAGCCTTACATACTCCATTTCTCGCTAGGGCTGACATGCTACCTTGTTGTCTATGCCATTTCTGCACTCCTATTCTATAGCGAAATTCTTGAAATTACCCTGTCAGTGCTCGGGATCCTTTCATCGGGATCCTTGCCTATATTTACTGGCGTTGTGCGGTTTATCTGCCTCAAAGAGGGCACTGGTCAAGAAAATCTTGTCTGCAAGTGTGACTGTTTTGACTACACAATTAGGGAAGCTCTGATGTTCGTTCTGTCTAGATATTCTTAGTATGCTCGAGAAAGCTTTGTCAATTATCGTGGCTTTACTTCCCAGGCCGAAGCCTCTTCTAGGACGACTCGAGAGTAACGTTGGTGATGCACTAGCATAATTAATCACGTCTTCCTCTTTCCTGCGCGGATGTTTGGAGCATAGAAGTTCCTCTTATCCTGGTGTCTCCACCTTGTCATTGGTGACGCATCCGCAAATATTTAATCAGCCAGAGAGGTTCAATGCGTCGCATAGCTACGTTGAGCATTTGGCTTTATGTGTATTCTTAGTTACTGCTAGCTTTAAGAACAACTGCAAATATGCTATATGTGCTTTATCTTCTTCATCACTTCTGAAAACTCTAATTTGGATACTTCATAAGCTTCTCAATGTCTGATTCCGATACACAATCTCATAATCCGAAAAAAGATCGCACCTTAGGCTGATTAGGTAAAATATTATTATATAGAAGACTGCAGTGGTATACAAACTTCAGGTACTATAAACACCCTAGTCTACGAAATGATGCGTGCACGCTTCGCCAGACCCGCAATCCAATCGTACTCTCGACGCCCAACACGTCTTGAAAGCCTCTATCTGAATCTCTTTGAGACACACGCTCTGGAATGCTATTGCTGCTCAATGCTGTCCGATGGCATTCTTCCATCTTCATGCAGACAAGGTCAAGCCCTTGTTTTCCTAATCTTCTTATGCTTCTACAAAGACAGCAAGGGGGAAATCTGGAGCACCGACACGGAGCAAGGTCGCCCAATTCGAGTAGAACTACAAGGCTATGGTGGTGCCATAGCAACATTGCTGAACCATCGATACCATTGGCATATTAGAACACATGCGAGAGGCAATATAGTACGGTGATGTGCCTCCCTTTCTGCTTGTATGTACAGCATCACTATGGAAGATATATATATATATACAAGAGCAGAGGGTTCAGTCTTTGTGAATGCAAGAATACCGATCACTAGGATTACGATGATTTTCAGGAGCGACAGCAAACGGACTATCATGAACGCGACCACTGAGAGCGGAAAGTGCAGCTGCAGCATGTTATGAAATCTCGTTGCGAATAGTAACAGCGCATTATTCGATCTTCAAACCTCGTCTGACTAAGCTAACTGCGATGAAATGGTTGTTGTCGAGTTCCACATTCGAACGTAGTGCGTCCCCTGAAGATGAACCCGTAGGGCTTCCTTTGACGGGGCTACTATATCACAACCCTCGGCTGGACACTTTTGATCCCCTTCCGACTGTTTTCTGATGTGCACACCCTCAATGTGGCTCTTGAGTCTTTGAGGGTCTCTGAATCGTCTCTTTTTACAAACTCGACTGACTCCATACGGACAGCGACCTTCAGCAATCACCAATTTCCGCCACATTATCACACCATAAATGCCGCTGCGCTCGAGGTCAAGGTCCAGACACATGTGACCCTTGAACAGACGATTGTCAACGAACATGGCGCATTGCAGGCAGAAGGTTACGCTGTGTTCGTTCTCATGACATTCTAGCAAATGCATTGCGCGATGGCCGTGACCCCAGACTTTTCGATTGGAAATATCCGTATGGCAATAAGGGCAGCTGCCGTTCTTTTGCGGTGGCAAGACAGGGTCTGGGTAGAGAGGCCGAAATGCTTGTGGGCTTGCAAGAGCCATCAGAGGCTTGACGCATTCTCCAAGAGAAGCATTGTCTGCAGTCCATAGAGTTTCTATGGCCTGTGCTTGGAGAGGGTTGTACTTTAGCATCTGCTTGAAGACTGCCGAAGACTCCGGGCGCGGGAAAGATGGTGCAGACTCTGGATTGCCGCGGTGGGCATCGGAGTTCGGTTCGCTCTCGGAAGGTAACGTCGTGCTTCTGACCCTTGTGGTATATTCGTTACGCTCAATCCTATGCTGCATTCTAAGTGCTTTGCGGTTGGTGGCTCTATCCGTGAGTGGCCTTTTGTCGGACTTGGCTTTGGTCATGACGTCTTCAAAGATGACGCCAGTCATGCCTAGTTGCGTCCCAGACGGCTTTGGAGCACCAAAGTCACGAGTAACAGCGATACTTTGGGTGAATCGTGCATGCGAAGCATCTTCTGGCTTACCATAGGCTATGTTCTGGCCATCGACACTCATGACAGGTGCCGCATAAGCATGCCAAACGCGGTCGCCTTTGTGGCCAAGGGCTTCTTTAGTACTTTTGGAGCTCGCCGTAGCTGAGTGGAACGCGTCAGACTCTGATCAATGATATGACTGCATCTTCTCACCTTCCATGTTGTTGGCAACACCTCGCCTGAAAGAATACGTTGTGACAGGCTCAGTGTATCCGGCATCCAGGCAAACTTGCCCCAGCACTGTATTGACCGACATGGCACTCCAGATCTCCTGCGGATGAGCTTCACCGCTAGGCATCATCTTACGGATGATTGGTACGTCTTTCTTCTCTGCTTTGATCGCGAACACCCTTGAGCCGGCTGTAGGTGGGATCCAGCGATTGTCGAGACTTTCTGGCGACACATCGTCCACGAATATATCGTCGGCCAGTGCAAGTGCCAGGAACTTTCGCACAGGGCACCTGAAGCGCTCTTTGGGGTCCATCTCCTCTTTCAAGGTGATCGTTTTTCTAAAGATGATTAGCCTGAACTAACAGCGTCCTGACCAGGCCTACATCTTGCTCGCATCATTTCTGTTAAATTTGCGATTCCGAAGTTCAATCTTGACCTCGTATGTAAGCTCATTCCTCTTCCGAACAAGGCTGAAGGTGATATCGCCATAGTGCACGCCTTCGTTGGAGCCGCGATGAGTCGACGACTCAAGAAACTCCCCTGTTCGAAGACCCCAGATGCAAGTGACTTGAAGCCAGAACGAGAACTGTACCATCATACGCGGTGAGATGTAGGTCCTTTCGCTGCAGTTCCAGAGATGAAACAGTATCTCATCTGCATCAGGAGCGTATGCTATCGCTCGGGTCCTCGAAGCTGTTGAGGCACCTTTAGATCTCAGTGTGGTCTTGATGAACTGGATAAATGATCAGTTACTGTCGCCTCTGAACTTTGTCCCTTCAAGATGTTACCTCTCTGATATCTGCTAACTCTTTTGCAGACCAAATCTTGTCCGTCTGTCTGGCAATCTGCCTCGCAATCTGCTGGAACTCCTTTCTGAGCGTTTGAACTGTGATTGCTTTCCCCTCGATTCTGCCTTTGCCGTACTTTACTCTCCACCATAGGTATGATTTGATCATGTGCAAGGGCACATCTTTTTCAAGGGGCTTCACTTGTTGTATCTCTCGGTCTGGAGATTTGAGAATCTTACCAGCGAACCTGAACACGTTAGTTGCTGTTTGCGAAATGTCTAGAACGATCCATACTTCTTCCAGAGCTTGAGCAGTCGCTCAACTCCATCTCTTTCGTAGGGTCTGATGCCACATTGGATAGCTTCTGGTGGGCCTCCGCCGGCGGCCAAGGCCATGATAGCCTCAAGATCATCAAGATCAGAATCCATAATGAAAGCGTTGCGCTAGCGCCAGGTTCTCACGGCGAAGAGGAAAGGAGCAAACGATGCGTGTGTAGAGCTGAGTGCAGGGCCCTAGAGCTGGCATTGAAAGACGCACGAGACATGTGCACCACAGACAGGAAGTGATGGATGGAGCCATGTTCCCCTGTCCCTGCTGTACATCTGTGCATGGCTGACGGATGACCGCTTGTTCAACATTGAATAAGACGCAGGCTTGTTGTTGTTCACATGCTGGCATCGTGTTGTCGGGATCTCAATTGTGGGTTTTCAAAAGTCGGTTTCGGCGATCGTTCTCTGCTGTGCCAAGCCACAAATCGTAAGCTTAGCTTTGAAAATTTACATCCTGAACGCGAAAATTACGACGAAAGAGCGTTATTTCAGAAACCAAGATTGGATACCAGAAAGCGGTGGAGATGATGCTGCAAGTGATAAAAGTTAGGTACTGTGATTATATTTTTCAAATTCTGGAAGTATTTCATCAAGGAAATAAGTTCTCAACTATCAGAACCGTGAATCGCATCGGTGGTTTAGTGGTAAAATTAGCCGTTGCCAGTCCATCAACTGGATCCGTATCGGCTAGCCCCGGGTTCGATTCCCGGCCGATGCATTTTTACT
>Ga0139315_10031_pt1 | contig 14242 bp, 15 predicted proteins | sample In3P11_FD_99380 | JGI IMG/M metagenome (GOLD analysis project Ga0139315, IMG submission 99380) | reverse complement strand
AAAAATAAAAAATAAAATAAAAATCAACTATTAATTTTATTAATTTTTATAAATTACTAATAGTAATTTTTAAGCTCCAGGTTTATGATAACCCATGGTATTGACCCATGGTAATACCATGGTATTCATGTGAGCATGGACTATTTAAAGGGGAAATTCTATGATCTTAGATCCATCTTAATTATTGGTTTACCAAGTGCTCAAAGGGATAAATAGATTTCATCCCCCTAAGAGTGGTAGATGTAGAGTTAAGATGGATATAGGTTGGTTTTTATGATAATGAAGATATTAAATAGACTTAGGAAATTATATTGTAAAAACATCTTAAGGTGAATGGTTAAAGCATAGACATTAGACAAGCATAGTTGTATACTTCTGTTTTAAATTGAAACAAATCCAGGGCTAAAAGGAATGGATTGATTGCACTAGTCATCCTTCTATAACTTTCCAACATATGCTGGAGTAAACAGATTGTAATTTGGGTAATTTTTCTAATTGCAAACAGGAACATACTTGTGTATTGGCAGGATGGTTACAAGGTCTCTAGAAGTGATGAATTTGAATTTTTCTTGGTTTTATATATAGTATTAGGTTTTTTCTCATGCTTTCTGTGAAGGGCATGGTGAATTTTATCCTACACCCACTAGGTTATCGATATGTAATTTTGGTAATTTTGATTTCAAAAGACATTTTATAGAAATGAAATGATTTCATTTGTGTATTCAATAAACAAAAGATTTTATAACCATGCCTGGTGAGAGATTCACCAAAAAATTATATATACATATCATATTATTGATAAAATCGCCTTCCATTTTTCCTATATACCATGGAGATTCGCCCATTTATTATACATGTAAATTTAGGGTGGGTTCTTAAAATTTTCCCTGGTGGTGGCCTGGGTACAGGTGTAATAGATAATCATTCAAATCCAGAAACGATTTCTGCAAGTTCAAGTGGAATTTCTTCTTGGGTTTCCTTTGGAGTATCAGTCTTCTACCTCCAAACTTGACTATTATGCTAAATTAGCAGAACTGCTTAATTTTACTCGCAATATGACAACCTTTCAATTTCCACGGAATCAAAAAGAATTCAAACTTTGGTTAAATCCTTATTGCATCCACTTTTCCACAAATACTATTGGGTTAATTCTCCGTCGTTGATCTTACCCTTCAATCTGACGGTTGATGGTACGCTCAATCAATAAAACTAATCACTGATTCTCCACCGTTGATCAAGGCACTTTTGATCCAACAGTTAACAACGATATCTGGTGAGCCATTTGCACGAGGATTACCTGCCCAATAAAGTGGTTTTCTCTCTCCACCCAAGTGCTACGTGTCGGTTGATAAATGGAATCGGGTGACCACCCCAAATTACCACTTACCACTTTTTCCTCACCCGATAACCAGCTTCGCTGAATAAACTGCCTTTATCCCTTGACTATTGCACGAGCTGATTGGCGCACTATGACCATTAGATCTATTGGATCTGTAGATTAGACGGCTCTTGCTCTTCTTCCAGGTTTACCACGATTTGTCAGGCTTCCCTATGTTTCGCTATGATTTTATCACTTCCACCAGATTTAGTTCTACTCATTGTAATTCGAAGCTTAGTTAATTAAGGCTCCGTGGTTCGAAACACATTCAATCTAACTTAATACATGGCGAAAGAGGAATTAAACGCAACCACACCAAATCATATAGAACTCTAAATTTTCAGGCCAAACTGAAATTCAATAATACATAGAGATACTTCGGAGGGATGCAACGCCTCTAGGATTGACCAATTATACACAAAAATACACAGAGATACAATTTATGTAACTTAATCTTATATGGCCAAATCAAGCGAAATCAATCAAAATCCCCTTACAATCATTCAGAACTTACATAAATACCATTTCATTCTAACAATTAGATCCTTAATCACTGGATCGAATCTGCCTAATCTTAAACAATATCTAATCTGGTTGATATTCTCCTCGAGAATCTCAATTGGATCTAAACTGCATTAATTAATTACAAAATCACTCAATTCCTAAATTCTAGCTTCAATCTTATCTAGAAAACTTGTAAATTAATAGCTAAAGGATCCCACTCCTTTGCTTGTAACTTTTTTTGTGTTTTTTGGAATAAATTCAAAGCCTTTTATCTTCAAGCCTCATGCTTCTGCATCAGACTCCTGAGGACAAAATTCTTCATGGGCTCCTGTCCATGAGCTCTTCTACAAAATTGCCCAACTTCTGTAGCATTGCATCTGTCATCCAAGTAGCTTTAGCAATTGGTTGATCCTTCCATTTAACCAAATACTGAAAATACTCCTATCCTCTTGTCTTCTTCAACAATTTCTTGTCCAAAATCCTCTCCGGCTTCAATTTCTTTGCTATAGGTAACTGTTTTACCCAATCAATCTCTTGTTCTTCTTGATCCTTTGTTGTGTCATCTACATTTTCACCTTCATACCTATACAAATCAACAACATTGAAAATTGGAGATATCCCAATATCAGGGGGTAATTCAATTTCATATGCATTTGCAGAAAATTTCCTCAAGACTTTGGATGGTCCAATTTTCTTAAACTTTAGCTTATTATACTCCCTTTTTGGAAATATTTCCTTCCTCAAGTGTGCTAAAACCAAATCTCCAACCTTAAAATTAGCTTCTCTTTTCTTCAAATCTGCTCTGCTCTTGTATTTTATGTTTTTGTCCTATAGTTGTTGTTTTACCTGTTCATGTATTGCTTGAACTTCTATAGAAAAATCTTCTCCTTTAACACTTCTCCTTTAAGATTTTCCCAAGTCTCTCAATTCAAACACTCCTCTTGGGTGCATTCCATAGATTATATGGAATGGAGTCTACCCTGTACTCCTGTTAGGAGAATCATTATATGCATATTTTGCCTGTGCCAATACTTGATCCCACTATTTTGGATGTTCACCTACAAAACTTCTTAGAAGATTACCCAAGCTTCTGTTTAAAACTTCATTCTATCCATCAGTCTGAGGATGATAAGCAGAACTAAAACCCATTTTAGTTCCAAGCTTCTTCCACAATGTCCTCCAGAAATGTCCAACAAATCTGGTGTCTTTGTCTGAAACAATGCTCTTAGGTAACCCATGTAATCTTACAATCTCCTTAAAAAACAAATTAGAAATATGAGTAGCATCACTGGTTTTATAACATGGAATAAAATGTGCCATTTTTGAAAATTTGTCAATTACTACATAAATTGAATCATTTCGTCTTTGAGTTTTTAGTAAACCCAAAACAAAATCCATACTTACCATATCCCAAGGCCTATCTGGAATAGGTAATGGAACATACAAACCTGTGTTTTGACTCCTTCCCTTTGCATACTGACAGACTTTATAATTTCTCACATGCTTTTCCACTTCAAACCTCATTTTCGACTAGAAATAAAACCTGTTCAACTGTTCATAAGTCTTGTCTGCACCAAAATGTCCTCCAAGTCCACCATTATGTTTCTCCTTAATCAATTTTTCTCTCATAGAACAATTTGGTATGCATAGCTGATTTCCTTTAAACAACAGTCCTTCTTGCAGGAAATAGTCCAGCCACTTGCTTTTGTCTAACAAAACAAGATTTATACAAGCTTCAAATGCCTCTTTAAAATATAGATATTTCTCATATAACTCTTTAAGAAAATCAAAACCCAACACTTGAATTTGATTTTCTTAAACTCAAATGCTTTTTCTACATAAGGCATCTGCTACTTTGTTTTATTGACCAGTTATATGTTTTAATACAAAATTAAAACTTTGAAGGTATTCTACCCATTTTGCATGCTTCTGGTTAAGCTTTGGCTGTTGCATAATGTACTGTAATTCATGGTTATTTGAATATAGTATGAACTCCTTGGACATCAAGTAATGTCTCCCCTTCTTCAAAGAATCCACCACTGCATAAAACTCGTTGTCATAAGAATAATATTTCTTCTTTGTCTCATTCAAATTTTCACTAAAATAAGCTACGGGCCTATCCTCCTGACTCAAAACAACTCCAACGTCTTCTCTACTGGCATCACACTTCACTTGAAAAGGTTTATTAAAATCGAGCAAAATCAAAATAGGCTTCTCAGTAATCTTTCTCTTCAACAGCTGGAAGTTTTTTTCTGCTTCAACAATCCATTTAAATGGTTGTCTGTCCTTCTTTATTGTGTCAATAATTGAAGCATTGATCTTACTAAAATTCCTTATGAATTTCCTGTAAAAACTAGCAAGACCGTGAAAACTTTATACTTCAAAGACACTTTTTGGTGGAGGCCACTCCATGATAGCCTTGATCTTCTCTGGATCCATCTTTAACCCATTAGCAGAAACAACAAAGCCCAAATATACCAATTCTTCCTTCATGAATGAACATTTATTTAAATTTATCAGTAACTTTTATTGTTGTAGCCTCTGTAAGACATAATTCAGATGTCTCATATGCTCCTCCTTAGATCTGCTGTAAACTAATATATCATCCAGATATACTATTACAAATTTGCCAATAAATTCCTTCAGAAATTCATTCATAAGTCTCATAAATGTACTAGGGGCATTCGACAGTCCAAAAGGCATTACCATCCATAATAATGTAAACTTTGAAACGGGAACTATAAACTCAAACGAGAACTCTGGCCAAAAAATGCCAAAAAAACATCAAAAACAGTGCTAAAAACGAAAAGTGTGTATATTGGAACGATGGTTTTTTTTTTTTTTTTAGGGACAATTTTGAACATGTATTAAAAATGGCAGTGAAAATGAAATTTTTGTGCAAAATATAGCTTGAAAACGAAAAAGTGATGATACTAGAACAATGATTTTTTTTTAGGGTCAATCTTCAAAAAAAAAAAAAAAAAGAAATTAGCTCTATTGGTAGAGCATCCGTTTTACACGCGGCAGGTTAAGTGTTCGAATCACTTATTTCTTATTACCTGTTAATAACAAGTAAAAATATTTATAGGTATATTTACCTTAATTAAAAATTATTTTAACCTAAAATGCACCAATAATTCACCAAAATATTCTATGTTAAAAATAGTTAAAAATAAACAAAATAGTTTTAATGACAAATCATTAAATACTAACAATATAACCCAAAAAAGTATTAAAACATGTAATTCTAAAATAGATGAATATAATAACATTATATTCAATCCGTATTCTAGTAAAGAATGGTTTAGTAGTGTTTATTCTTATAACAAATCATATATTAAATCATTAATTAGTTATGATGCTGTACTAAACAAATTATTTAGAAGTTATTGTACTATGTTACAAGATAAAATAAAAATACTTTTTAAACGTAGACGTGATAACAAAATACGTTATTCAGCTAATAAAATATATGCAAGTAGAGCTGAGTTAATACACACTAACACTAAGCTTTTTATTATATTATATGTATATAATAAACAAAAATCATCTAGTGAACGGTTTATAAGAAAAATTATTACATTGATAAATTTTAAAAAAAGAATTGTTAACGGAAAACCAGTATTCATACCAAATTATACAAACAGATTGCTTCATTTATTAAAAAACAACTTTTTCATTTTTAGAAAATGAAATATGGCTTTTTTTAAACCAATGAATAATTTAGTAAGATACTTACTAGTTAAATTAAGCAAAAAACAGATTAAATTATACAAGATACCAGGTTATAATATTAAACTTTTAAAAAAATTTATTAGATTACAAAAAATATTATTTAATTCAATAAAATTAATTCATTTTAATAAATCTAAATTTAATAGCTTAAATCTAAACTTAAGAAATCTAGGTTCAATAAGTTTAATAGAAAAATTATACAACAAAAAGGTAGAAATTAACTTAGTTGAATTAAAAGATATACATTTAAATAGTGATGTTTTTTCATCCGCAGTTGCTCTAAAATTAAGAGATAGGCAAAATAAAGCAGTAAGAATACTAAGAAAAGCCATATTACAAGTGGTGAGAATACCTGATTTACATACACTTATTACATTTGATGACACCATTGAAGCAATGAATAAAAACAATATTATAAATACTATAAAACAACAAGCAGTAAGTGGTATAAGATTTGAAGCATCGGGTAGATTAACCAGACGTTTAACTGCTATGAGAGCTGTATTTAAGTATAGATATGCAGGTAGCTTGAAAAACATACGTACCTCATTCAATAATAAACCATCTACTATGCTAAGAGGTTACGTTAAATCTAATTCACAATATACCCTTATTAATTCTAAAACCAGAAATGGAACTTTTGGACTAAAGGGTTGAATTAGCAGTCATTAACGCTACATGCAGGTTTTGTAGAGTAATAATTTAGCTACTGTTGTGTATTGTTTTATAATATATAGCTATATTATAAATATTTTTATGTAGTATAAGATAAAGCATATCGTAATAGAAAGTTGTAATTTTACACCCGAAAAACAGAAAATGTCCTAATTCATTCCTAATTATAAGACATTTAAATGAAGATCGAGACTCCATATCTTACAGAAATCATAGATGTCTAGGTAATGAACTGAATAGGCATAGACTATAAAAGGGGTATATATTTAATGGCTGTAATACTAAACTATATAGTGGTGATCTTACTTTAACTGTTAAATATTTGAGTTTATAAAGAGGGTAACCTTAAAACAGAAATTAGCTCAATAGGTAGAGCATCCATATATAAACGGTGGGTTATGTGTTCAAGTCACTTATTTCTTCTTGTCTATAAATAATAAGTAGATATTCAAATATTTATCCTCCAAAAATCGAATTTTAACGTTAAATGCCAAAAAAAAAGTGGTAATGTTATAGGCTAATGTTGTTTACTAGATTTAAATTTTGCCGAGTAAAGGCAATAACTATTATTTATTAGTGTTAGCTTTTAGCTGTATTATACTTTAACAAAAAACTATTTTTATTTGTACATACTATTATTACAAGAAACGATATATTATACTACAAAGATCATATTTACCTTATATATGTGGTTATTGTGTCTTAGTTTACAAAGCAACAGTCCTAAGGGTATTTTAAACTTAATGCTTAGTAGCATAAAAGCTTTTAAGGAACAGTTGAAGGCGTTTTTATTTCCATTATATTTATTATAATAATTAGGTGTAAGCAATAGTTTATTTTCTTTCCCTTATGGTTATGTAAACAAAAGTATACTGTGCCATTTCCCTTAAATTATTTGTAGAAAATTTGTTTATCTGATATATAAACCTAACTATTTAACTTTAAGATCCTCAATAATATATGGATACAAATAAGAATAATCATACAACATCCACAAAATGTCAGTAGAGAATTCCAGCTTCTAATCCTAGATGATGATTATTTGTTAAATGATAAGCTAGTACACGTCATAGACCAACAGCTAAAAATGCTGTTCCTATCATTACATGTAATCCATGGACTTATATGTTATCATAAAGGCTTTTTATCCTTTATTTCCATTTCTTATCAAAATGGTTCAGACTATGTCTTCAATTTAATAATATACTAAATTGCAGGGTTTTCGTGGTAAGATTATTGTCGATAAATTCACTTACTAGTCGTTGAACCTTTATAAACCCGATTCTATATTGAATCATTATTATACATTTATGTATAATAATTTATCGATTTATACTTGGTTGCATATTGTCTTACACCTAGCTGATTTAAGAATTTCATGCAATTTACCCTGTTTTCTGTTATATTTAATACAATACATAATAACTTATTTATTATATAAATCTTTTTTAATGCTTTTATTAATAGGATTTTATTATAATCTTGTTCAGTTAAATGTTCTTTATTATTCATTAAGTAAGATACCTCCCTAAAATAATTAAAATCTAAATATTTTTTAGTTATTAAATAATTTTCTTTAAAAGTTGGTAGAATTATTTTTAAATTATCTTCTAGTATAGATACTACTAAATTCATTGTATTAGGTCTAGTAGAAACTTCTTCCACTATGCCACAACCTGAATAATTTGTTATTATACTGAATAAATCTTTATCTCGATAATGTTGAGTTATTGAGAAAGATAATAATATTTGTTTTCTTTTAGTTATTTTTAACTAAAACATCCTTCACCATCTACAAAGCCGACTAATCATCATAGAGATTTTATACTTTGATTCTTTATAATTGGTTTTTCTACTCCTACTATATGGGTATACCAGTAAGATCTCTAAATCAAATAAAAGAAATAGAAGACCAAAGATAAAGAATGAAACACTAAACTGTGTTCTATTTTGTCCTAAAAATGAGTGGAAACCACATTCAAACGCACTATCTTTTTCTTGATAAGGGTTATGTGGTGCTAAGATTAAATTAATTGCTAACAATAATATAGCTAAAATAGGTATAAAAATAATTAAAAAAAGTTGTACTTGTCATTTATAAATTAAAAAGTATTAATGCTAATATATTAGCTAAACTTAATAACTCTTCTGGTATAAAAATAAATAATGTGATAATTAATGTAATAACTGAAATAGATGAACTCAATGAGCTTGATATAACGATATTGTTAATTTTTATATTAACTTTATTAACAATTGTGTTTTTTTTCAGTAATTAAACCATCTGCATTAAAACTCTTTAGTTCATCGTTTAAAGTGTAATCTGGTTTATCAAAAAAGATTTGTTTTATGATAGCTAAATAATATACAGCACTTATAACACTAGTTAATATCGCAACTAATGCCATAAAAATATATCCATTATCCATATTAGGAAAGATAGACTTTAGACTTCCAGTTAAACCTTTATTCATAGAAGCTCTTATATATTTTATTTTATTTCCATCCTACTTTTTATATCCATTACTATTAATTTCCATCATACTTTTATTTCCATTAAACTTTTTATTTCCATTATACTTTTGATTTCCATCCTTATTTAATGTAAAATAAAAAACATTTAACTGAAAATGGAATAAATAAAATAAAATCTGTTTGTTTTTGACTTAATAAAGGGTATTCATTAAAATGTCGTATAATTACATCCGTAAAAGCTTTTACTGATTGAACTGAGTATATTCCAATGGATTTACCATTTCGTATTCTTACCGTTACGGACCCTACATCCAAAATTCCTTTATTTTTTTTTATACTTTTATATCTCTAATATGTAATTCTATAGCAAATACTGGTAATATTCGTAAACTCAATAATCTAGACTCATCTTTTGCTATTTTAACTGAAAAAGTTGAGTTTGCATCTGAAAACCCTATTACTCAATAAGGAGATAATTTAGATTCAGATTTAGTTAAGTTATTTGTATTTTTTGTATTAAGTATAAAAGGGGCTGCATATATTAACCCTGTTCCAAAGTAAAAACATGATCCAAAAGCCCCATCTGATATAGTGAATGATGATACTGAATACTCAACACCTTGTAGTCCTGTGAATATTGTTGCTAATATAATAGTATATAATAGACCATATAAAGCTTTACTTCTTTTTCCGTTAATTAAGTAATGATGTCCATATGTAACAGTAAACCCTGAAGCCAATAAAATAACTGTATTTATTAACGGCAATTCAAAAGGATCTATGGCTTCTATTCCCATAGGAGGTCACATAGCACCTAACTCTACTGCAGGAGAAAGAGCACTCGTTTTTAAAAACTATATGTTGCTTCGCTTTTAGAAAAGCACATTATAAATTTTTAATATTTTAATTTTATACATAATTATGTTTATATATAAATGTTAGTATCCTTTATTTTTATTCATACCACCTTTTGTTTTTTTATTTGATCTAGCCCCTCTCTAATTAAGTGAACTTTATTTTTCATAAGCAGAGCCACTTTTTGAAATCCTTATAATTCTTGGATTTTATACCATGTAATTTAAATTCTTCAAAAATAGGAATCACTTTATCAAAAATATCTGTAAATTTTTCAACTATAAATTCACCATAACTTTTTTTTAGGTATATATTTACCACAATTTAAAGTAGAAATACAACTTTTTAGGAACTCTTCGTCTTTAACATGTTGAGTAAAAATAAATCTCAATCATACAGTTTCCCCTAATTTAGATCCTGGTTTTTTTTAATGCTACAAAAAATATCCTTCGGCATAAGTGAAACCAGCTAACCATTGTAGACTTTTTATTTTTCTAACTTTAATATATGGTCTTACAATAAGCACTGTGTTAGGAAAAGCTATATTTAAACTATCTGGTGTTTCTGAATTATTCATAACAGCTTTAATTTACATAATATTATTTAAACCTTATATGGTTAAATGTCTTCCCTGTTCCATATAATTTACTACTTGTTTAAAAAGTAGATAATCAGATTGTTTATTAGTTAATAAAGGGTATTTATCAAAATGATTAATAATAACTTTTAAGTCTTCAAGATCATATACTCTAAATTGAACAGATTCCGCTCCTAATTTAGTTATTTTACCTAGCCCAAAGAACGATTGAATATGTTCTAATAAGGCAAGATCCCTTATATGTAAACCGATTTGAAAACCAGCTTTTACTCTTTATGCTGTGTTATATCTAGGGTTGGAACTAACACCTAGAAAAAAACATCATTCCCCGTAAGTAAAACCCGTAACATAATAAGGATTCAACCCATTCGTAGAATCACAACTAAGTTTAGAAGACCTTGCTTCACTAGAAAATAAATATATTTGGCGATTAGAATAAAAAACTTTATACAGTTTTTGTATAGATTCAATAATAGTATTAACATATATTATATAATGTATAAAAACCAAGTTTCCCTGGCATCTAGAATACACCTTACAGTATTTTTTACATACTGAGAAACCGTCTACTCGTTGCTCTTTTACAGATATGAGACTATCTATTTTAGATCCGCGATGGCCCATTCCTTTGTTTACACCAAGAATCTCTAATGATGTTACTATACCCCCAGGCATTAATGGGGCCACTTTATAAGTTTCCTTATGAAGCTTAGTTATTAGAGCTTTAGGGTTTCCCCGGAGTTTGGTTTCTATCCACAAATGCTGTCTTTATGGAAAAATGTTCAAAATATAGCTAAGAAAAATAAAGCTTCAGATACTATAAATAACGCAACACCCAGGTTTAACCCTCTTTGCACGGCAAGGGTATGATGACCTATATATGTCGTTGAAATTTAATTTTGCATAACTAGTATTATAAAAGACCATTTGGCTATTTTTCAATAGTTTAGTTATATATTTACATAAAGTGAGGGATTATAAAAAATTCATATCATCCCTTTTCCCTTAATGTAATAATACAAGTGGTAGGTATAAAATACTAGGGTAAACAATCTAGAAAAATAAACCACGTAAGATAAGGTTAATTATGGTCAAATGTGGAGTTAACTAAATACAAATCTAATCTTTTATTTATCTATTAAGGTTTAGTAAAATACTAAATATAAAATTTATTTAAATGGTCTTAATTAAACTCTGTACGGCTATTATTGATCTAATTTTTAATAGCTCGTATATCAATAATTACTTGTTCTGTTAGCCTTTTACCTAAATAATTTAATCCTTTGAAAAAAGATATATCGTTAAGGTACTTGCTAGACATTAAAGGAAACTTAGTTAGATCGGAAGTTATAATCAAATGTATTTTGTCAGATTGAGAAAAAAAAACAAAAATTTGTTTTAGCCGGCTCTTTAAAAATAGTAGAGTTAGCTGCTTTAAGGTTTAAATTAACTAAAAAAAAAAATAGGGCTAACTCTGTCCTAATGGGAACATAAGACTCACCTGTAATTCTATTTAATTCGCATTGATTAATAGAAAATACACATTGTACTCTACCTCGGCTTTCTAAGTTATTTGATCCATAACAACCTTCTTCTATGCTAGAAAAATGGTCATCCGTATCTATAAATCCAGCTAATCATGCATTAGAATCTAAACTGCTAATATCTAAAGGTAATTTTAATAAATTTTCATAACCCCATATATTAACATTATCTATAGCTTTATACAATGCATGAATTTTAGCTGTACGGAATTTACCATTAACAAGATTAATTATATGTATAACTGAATCAGAATTAGTAATAGAATATTTACAAACTCCATTTTTTTCCACGTATATGTATCCTGAATTAACTATTTCTTTTAGTTTTTAATACATAGGAATTTCATTTTTACCCAAAGTAAAAACGAATATAGGAGCTATTGCTTCTCTTTCTCCTTTTCTAACTAATATTGATACATCTCCTTCAATTAAACCGGCAAGATAATAACCTAACTGATTTGTTGTTCCCGTAGAAAGTCTTCTAACCATCCCCTTTTTATGACAAAAGGGGTTAAATTTAGACTTATTATTTTTCGTATGGTGACCTATCTATGTCAAAATTACCCAATATATTACTATATTGGTTGGACTATATCATAGTTAATAGGTTAAATAGATTAGATTTAACGTATTGACTATATTATAGTTAATAGGTTAAATCGATTACATTTAACGTATTAACCTTTTACGCGTAGTCTCTGAGGATCCCACTAAGATATTCATTCGTCTTTTGGTTTCCTGCTGATTATTCTATTCTTTTATGTTAGAAACTACCAGCATATAGTAAAATTTAAAGAGGGCACATTTAAAATTAAAATACGATTATTTTTTAATTTTCCTATTAAAGATCTAATTTTTAATCTTCCTTGCTCGATAAGATGTTCTTTATTGATAAGCATATTATAAACAATCTCTCATTTCTTAAAATCATTTAGTTTATCCCCTATTAATAGATATCTATTAAAATAATTAACAATAAATTTTACGCTGTCTAAAGATGATACACTTACAGTTAAAATTTCTGAGTTTGTATTATTAGTATAACTTTTAAGATTACAAATTAAAAATAAGGCTAAATTTTCCATAAAAGGTTTCATAGAAGATGTCGGTTTATCCAATAAACGCTGATTCAATATAAATCTAAGAGTAACACTATCACTAACAGATCTTTTACAAATATCTGATTTAGTATTTCTTTCTAGATATTTGGTTCTAAAATGTCCGTCAGACTCCTTAAACCGGTAAATCAACTATTATCCCAAATATTCGAGTTAGAGTTATCTAATAAACTTTCTGTTGTATCCAAATAATATTTAGTATTCATAAATTGAATTAAATCATTAAACCTTGTATTTTTAGGTGTTCTTCCAGATGAGGAACACGAGCGAAGTCGGTGTTCTAAGTTTACCGTGCATTAAATTAATAAAAAGTATAATACCATTCATATCCTTTATAATATAACGAATAGCGTTATTACCTGAGGGTTGGAAACGCCGTTACCTAATTCTGATTGAATAAACGCATTCATAGCTAAATTATTGATATGTGGAGTAAAAAAGATTCTAGGATTTACTACTCAATTTAACGTTGTAAGACCTAAAGACGAAAGAGAAATATTACCGTCTCCCTCTAATAAATCAGCTATATAGTGGGCTAAATTGTTATTATTTTTAAACAGCTCAATATTATTTTTAACTTTATAATGATTAAGAGATTTTTTTTAATCTTCAACAGGAATAGCTTTGGCAATATTCAAATTATAATTAAACAGTATTGTATTTTCTAGGTTCAGTTTACCCTCTGCTATTACATCTCTTCATCAGAATGACATAGCTAATATTAATGATGTTAAACTCATCATTAAATTGTATTCTGCATACGCAAAACCATGAAATGATAAAACTGCAGATGTAGTAAGGCTTAATAAGCTAATTGATGTATATAGAGGTCATGGAGAAGGAGATACTAAATGAAAAGGATGTGCTTGAAAATTACTTCTATTTAAATTTAACATAATATTTTATAATAAGTTCATAACACGTCTATTTTTTTGATTTAAAATCACACCAAAATAAGTCTATTGTATATACCAGTCTCGCTTAAGAATACCTATCCTATTATTTAAGAGATGATCTTTACTACTTAGTCTATCTAAGAGTCTAAAATTTTTTAGAAAGTAAAAATAAAAACTAAGATATAGTCTAGAATTTAATAGTAATGTAATGTGTACACTGTAAGACAAAACTTGGATGAAAAACTAGGAATAAATATATCCGTTTTTAGAATGTACGTCTTATTTCTTATTAAATAGATTGATTTAATATTTACATAATTATATAAAATATATGAATTTTTGTAGAATTTTATATGAATTTTTGTAGAATTTTATATAAATATTTAGAATTTAATAGTAATGTATTTGATGTAATCTAAAATCAAAATGGAGTTTTGTAGAATTTTATATGAATTTTTGTAGAA
>Ga0139315_10028_pt1 | contig 14877 bp, 11 predicted proteins | sample In3P11_FD_99380 | JGI IMG/M metagenome (GOLD analysis project Ga0139315, IMG submission 99380) | reverse complement strand
ATACAAGACCTTTCCTTACTGCGTCTTGCGGTCTTTATGCCCTGCTTACGCAACTGATAGACGTGTATGTCAAACAGTAAAGCAAGATTAAGCCATTAAACTTTGGAAGTATATATCAACATCATTTCTTATACAGATATTCTGTAAAAAAAATAACTAATAGTGTTATAATTATATCTTCTTTTACAATTAGATAGTAATTATTAATACTATATATACACCTATTTTCCACATAGGTAAAATCTTACTTATATTAAATTGTTTTAGTTCTAACTTAAATAGAAATATAACTGAATTAGTTATAGATACCATTTTTTTTTTAAAAAATTGTAAATATAAAAAATAACAAAGTAAATATAGTAATTAAAAAATTAAAATATACAAGGCAATTATTTAATAAAAGCCCTATATAATTTGCGTATAGCATATTACAAAAATAAATTTGGATACTCCCAGGTACTCTTTATGGGATCTGTGCCCCGCATAAACCATCTGCTAGCCATTGTCTCCTGAGCTTGATATAATCTCCCTCCTTTTATGGATTACATTCAGACGTCAGTTACAATAATGTAACCTATTCTACTGATATAACAACCAGAGTAAAGGTGTTTCAATTTTGTCGCTCAACTACCTTATTCCCTAAAACCTGTTAAATTATACCCTATAACTAGTAACAGTAAAGCTGCATGGGGTCTGTCGAGATAGGTCGTTTTATTACTAAAATTTCCCCCTCCAAGAACCGTACGTGCGACTTTCATCGCATACGGCTCAAGTATTTATTTGTGTTAATTAAAGAAATGTAAGATTATTCTGTTTGATTTAGGTTTATAAGATTTAACTTGTCTTTGGTACTAATGATATTAGTATCATACAATCTTCCTTTGTTCATACCTTTCTTGATAGCTATCATATGTTTAAGTCCATCCTCCTCTTTGTGGGTATTTTTAGCCTTTAACTCGTATAATGCTTTTCAATCCAAGTAATCCTTATGTTTAAGCGTATACAATGGGTACTTTGCAAAAAACTCTATTAACTCAACACTACAATGTGTAACATATCTAGATACACCTCTAGCCTTCTCAACTTGTTCTAGTTTAGAAATATCAAACTTAGGTTTTAAATAACCTTGTCCAAAATAAGATTTAATGGCTTCTAAAACTTTAACATCGTGAGTGTGTTGAGCTATTTCAAGTGTAATCGTAATACTTAATATATATTTGTCCCTGTTCTTATGATTACCTATTGTACATTGGAAGCATCCCTCACCATCTATAAATGCTTGGATTCATTCTGGACACAGAATTATTTGTTTATCATTTAGATATAATCATCTCTCTTTGAAAGATCTCTTACTATTCATTTTCTCTTTAATATCTAACACTTGTTTAATTTGTTTATCTTTATTATAATTAATAATGGCTTCTTTTCAATCTAAGAAGTCTAATTGTTTAGAACCCACTAAAGGGTACTTGTCAAAATGAGGTATAATAATATTTATAAGGTGTTCAATCTTGGAAACTGTAAATTTATAAGCAACAAATTGCCTATTATCTAAGTTTATATTACCAATTTTGAAATATGCCTGTAAATCTGTTAATATAGAAACAGAATGTTGTTTTTGAGTAACCTTAAAAGAAAAAGTAACTTTATTAGTAGATTTAGCGTAATTTATACTGAAACTACCTTCCGCGTCCGTAATACCAGTTACTCATCAAGGTGTTAATTGATTTGTGATGTATAGTGTGTTTTGATTAGCTTTAGTTTATATAAATTTATTTACTAAGCCACTACCACGTCCTTCAGGGCTACTTCAGGTTAGGGTGCTAGCCTTCTGAAGTCCCGAATCACATCACTAGATTTTGCTTATAAGCGTACGGGTGCTGAAAACCACATCGTAGTTTGTTGTAGCTTAAGTGTACGAGTCCACAACAAAAGACTTTTTAAAAAAGAACCGCTGTGACCAAAGAAACCTAGTGTAACCAACACAGAAAAAAAACTGAACATTCACTTATTTTACTATTATAACTCACTCATTATTACTAATTAGATATTCAAATCTTACAATAAATACCAGTCTCAAGTCAGCATGCTTTCACATTGATTATACAATCTATCCTTACCATTACAGCAAGGCATTCGCTTTTTAAGACATCCTTTACCCACTAGTATATATTTAATCTCACGATTAAACTTCCTTCACTAACTTTTTAATATATATAAAAAAAAGTAAGGTGAAGGGTACTATTGGGCTTACCTAGTTTACTTTACAACACTTTAATTATTACCTTAGGATTCCACTATACGTATGTCGACAAAAGATCCATTAATAGAAGGACGAAAAACCTTCTATACAGTCGACCATATTCTATAAACCTTTAACTTGTTTCGGTCCTTTTTATAGAATACCTAGATTACGCTTCAAACGTGAATTCAGCCGAAGTTTATCCATAGTAATATAGCTCACCTCCCTTTATAAAGGCAGGATAGTCTGAAACTAATTCATGGGCTTTACACAACAGAATTACTCCCGTTGCATACCATGTGAGCTCAGATAATGGATTATCAGGTGGGTTCTCACCACATTGTTGTAAGCACTTTCTAGTCGCACTCTCGTCTATCTAGAGATAGGCAGTATCTTCACTGCCATTCCAGTTTCACTGAGCCAATCATTGAGACAGCTGTTGCATCGTGAGATCATTCATGCGCGACATCATTTAAATGCCAAGGTATTTCGCTACCTTAGGACCCTCATCATTGCAGATAAAATTTATCATACAAAAAAGGATTTTGACACACTATTTTCTTTTTAAATTCATATTGTCTTTAATAGTTAAAATCCTATTAAAACCATCTTCTGTTAAATGGTCTTTAGAATTCACAATTTCAGCGACTTTTTTAAAGTCAATAAAATCTAGTTCTTTTGCTCCTTTGATATTATATTTATCAAAAAAGGGTATTATTATGTTTAAGATATCCGAAGTATTTACTATTTGAAATGCTACAGAAGTTTCAGTGAAGTATATATACTTATCTTGTTCAAACTCAAAGAATTGAGATAATCCTTTAAGTACTTCTTGTTCTCTTATATGTAAGTGAACAGCAAATCTTAATTGTACTTTCCCCATACGAGTTTTTGTAGTCTTAATATTAAAACTACCATCTCCACTTACAAATCCCGCAATTCAATAAGAACTAGGAATTCCTTCAAATTTAAACTCTACTCTTTCAAGAAGATCCACACCAGAAAACTTATGTTTTAACTTTTCAGATAACCCTTTATTAAGTGAACTTTTAATTTCAATTAATTTAGATATACCTTTTTCGGTTAAATGCTCATTAAGCTTAATGATGTTAAAACTTTCTTTAAATAAAGTATAATCTATCTTCTTAGCAGTTACTAAAGGATATTTATCAAAATGATCTATTATAACTTGTAAGTCTTTAAATGATTCTACTCTATAATAAACTTTTGTACCTGAACTATATATTTGCCCAACCCCAAATCAATTTTTAATCTCTTCTAGTATTGCTAAATCTTTTTCGTGAAGACCAATAGCAAATATAGCTTTTACTCTTCATTTAGTTTTACTATCAGAACGGGGTTGAATTAATATATTAAAAGTTGATTCAGCATCAGCAAATCCTGTTACAAAAAAAGGATTTAAACGATTTGAATCATTAGTTGTGTAGAATCTTTTTTGGTTAGAAAGGACTTTTATTTGATAATTTCTCTCGAAACCCATTAGAGTATACCTTAAACATGGTGAATAAACACCATGTCAACTATCGTCTACTCGTTGCTCTTTTACAATTACAGGTTTGTGGCTTGTGGGTCATTTAGAACCTGTAATTGATTTAGATACGCGATTATTCATTTCTCTTTCGATCATCTTCTGACTTGTTACCGTCTCTGAATGATTAATTCAGCCACTCAAATACTTTCGTAAATGGCTTGGTACCAAAAGCTTTAGAATTTCCCCGTAATTTGATAGTTTGACCCACAAATGAGATATCCTACATCTCAAAGCAGGTAAGGCCGCCATTAAATGGGGGTTCCTTCAAAACCTAGCCTATTTTAGTCGTCTAAGTAAATCCGTTAACCAGCCATCATTGGGCAGATAGCGCACTCTATACATTGATTTACATCTTACGCAAAGTGCTGTGTTTTAATTAAACAGTCGTGCAACACCATTTTATGTCTCCTCTTCCTAAACTGATATTAATCAGTAGGAATGGCACACCTTCTCCCTCAGTTACGGTGTCAATTTGCCGAGTTCCTTAATGATTGTTAGCTCAAACGCCTTCGTATTCTCTACTAGCTTACTTGTGGTAGTTTTTAGGTACGGTTTTAGTATATACAAGGAAACTAGTATCATCTTTTTAGTTTATAACCTAGAACAATTTCTCCTTCTTTGTATATTATATGCTTTTCCAGAACATTTTACTCAATTTCTTTATGTTGTCACATATAATCTCCTCATCATTTTATCCTTTAGGTTTAATTTAGAGACCGATTAACTTTCCCATAAGCTTAAGGCGAGAGAACGTTTTACACTTAGTGTTATACTAAGTTCTCTTTTTCGTTACTCGTGTCAGCATTCTCACTTGGGATATGTATGGTAACCCGCTATATAGCGAGCAAATTACAAATGTAATTATGAAATAGACGTAACTAACTATATAGTCAGTTATTATAAATTAATAAAAGACCAACCCGTAATACTAGTTACTATCTATTTAAAACCTATTTACCCAATGTTCCGCTACCCCATAAATAATACTTAAATAACCTTTAAGTATAGTAAACTAGGATTATACCTAATATAATTATTATGGACAAGGTGTCGGTGTTTTGTTTTAGATCCGTTATATCTTCGGCGCTTTTAACTAATTAGGTTAACGAATTAACCATTTGAACCAGTGCTCTGTTACGCATAACCATCAGATTTATCATATATAATATGAAACAAATAATACTTGCAAATAATTAGATTGATCTATAAAAACCTAAGTATTTGCACACTATACTTTGAGGGTAGGTATTGACCTTATGTCTATAAAGCTATGCAAATGAAGAGTAACATTAGTCAATCTCTCTAAATGTGTTCATATTAGATTTTAATAGTCTAATTTTTTCTAAGCCTTCAACTGTTAAGTGATCTTTATCACCAACAAGTTTGGCTACTTTGCAAAAGTCCTGAAAATTATCCAATTTAACTCCTATTATGTGATACTTTTCAAAAAACGGAATTATTTTATCAACAATATCCGAATATTTGGTAACTTTAAAATCAATAATATCTCCACTAATTTTTTTCGACGTAATTTCTCAGAAATTACTAGAAAAAAATAACAGAAATATAACCACAATCTAAATAACTAACCAATCTCTCCATTAAAAACTTATCTCGAGCTTGTTGAGTTATTTGAAATCTTAATTGTGTTTGATAACCTATTGCATGACTAGAAGATTTAAATACTCTAACACTGAAACTTCCTTCACCACTGGTAAACCCAGCAATTCAATTAGGATCAGGTATTTCTTTAATAACTTCACATCTACCCTTATTAAGTTTAAACTTAGGGAAAGCTTCTTTAAGTTGATCAGGAAGACCTTTATTAATTAAAGCTTTTATTTCCACTAATTTTATTAAACCTTCAATAGTAAGATGCTGTTTATTTAAAATTAATTCATAGGCTTTTTTGAAAAGTAAAAAATCAGCTCACTTTTGAGTTATTAGAGGATATTTATCAAAAAACTCTATAATAGCAGACATATCCTTAAAAGAAGATACTTGTAATTCAACTGAATCTGGACGACTTTTAGATTTATAAACCTTTCCAACCCCTAATGTGGATTGAATTAAATTTAAAATCTTTTCATCTTTTAAGTGTAACCCTATTTGGAAATAAAGTCTAACAGATAGAGGCATAGTAGCACCCAATCCATTATTTTCACTATAAATAGAAGGAAGTAAATGGTTTCCCTTGTAATTTTTATTTTTAATAATAGAAATACGGAAACAACCTTCAGCGTCTACAAATCCAGCTACCCATCAACAAGGTAATTTTGTTACCTGTGATACAGTACTAAAATTTTTAGTGAACTCCAACTCTCTTTTATGTATAGAATTTATTACTTGTCTCTTATTTACTAAGAAAGGATTCTGACTCGACTGTTTCTTTCAAAACCCATTAGAGTACACCTTAAACACAAAAGAAGATCTTTTATGTCAACTATCGTCTACTCGTTGCTCTTTTACAGATATTTTACTATCTGACTTAGATCCGCGATTACCCATTTCTCTTTCGATCATATTCTGAATTGTTACTATACCTGAGTAATTACTTCAGCCACTCATATACTTTCGCATATGGCTTAGTATCAGAATCTTTAGGGCTTCCCCGGAATTTGATAATTTACCCCACATAGATGACATCCCACATCATCCGGTAGGTCTTTAAAAAATGGCCGCTTCTAAGCCTATTTCCTGGTTGTATAGTTTAAATACTTCCTTACTTTCACTTAACAAAAACTTTGGAACCTTAAACACTTGTTCTGGGCTGTTTCCCTTTTGACACACACAGATCTACCTTATTTTATCCTCATTATCGGACAGAGTAAAGGTACTTCTCCCTAAATAGTCATTATAACTATCCATTTAGACAACAGGCTAAACCTGGTTCAGTATAAACTGAAACGAAAGTAACTTTCTAATTTTTTTTTCTAAATTTTACTAGTAAGAATAATTCTTACGCGCACGCAACCTTTACATTTTTTTTAAGAGGTACACACCTTTAACGGTTGAACCTCTTTTGATGGCAGAATAAACTGCTTGCCTAGAGATACCCAGAAATTCACCAGCTTCAGTTTGATTGGTGAATTGTTTTTCAATGTTTGTTTCAGTATTTAAAACTGAAACTGCAACACCTTCACGTAGAATGCTTTTAGTTTTTAAATTTGTTAAAGCCTCTTTAGATAAAGGATTTAATTTTCTATAGTTAGCTGTAGCTACAGCTAGTTTTTTTCGAGTTTCCTCACTAACTTCTTTACCTTTATGAATAGAAGATATAATCATCTTATGCTCTGGGGATACAATTTTCTCTTTTAACTTTGCTATTGTCTCTTGAGTATGTTTATATCCTAGCACAGAGTAAGCGAATTTCAATATATTATACTCAGGTATTAGTAAATCAAGGTAGAATTGTTCCCTTTCTATAAGATTTGTTGTATCACAATACTCTAAAATTTCTAGTATAAAATTCTTATGACCATACTTTAATAAAGCATCTGTAATTGGTCTAGGACTTCTAGTTAACTCTTTCATATTGTAATAATTACCTAATCTTTTTTTTAAGTTCACAGCACTACCCACATAGGTATTACCATTAATTTTATTTATTCAACGATATATACCTGATTTACCTTTATTATCTTTTAATGCTTCTGTTTTCATTTCTTCCGCATTGCTATATGTTTTAATAGGAGATACTATCTTAACCGTATCTAAAAAATTTTGATTTCTGTTATTATTGTAGTTCACTTGTTTTATAAAAAAATTTATTATGTCGACAGCCTAGTGCTTGTCTCATACCAAACATGGGTCATGAAAGTTTAAACTTATCACGCTCATCTCTCAGATCATCAGTGTCTCCACTAAGTCCGGCCAAGTACCCTACTTGACAAGCTGTTTGACATCGCATCTTACAGTACCTTAACCCTATTGACATCAACTGTATGGGGTGTGAGCCCAACTACATTTGATTCCCCTTCGAAAGGAAGTCGCTTGTCGGTATTAAGTCTTTTGTAAAAGTCGACTTTAGATTTTATTGTTTTAAAATTAGAAAAAAAATTGTTACTTTCTTGCCTTTGCACTCTTTCGAGTGAGGCTTGACTATATCTTAAGCACTATCTACTAGTGCCAACTCACATTTAGTCGATGAACTGCACACCATAATAATGTAAAATTATTATGCTGCTTGGCTGCGGATTACCCATTTCCTTTCGTTCATAAATTTCGATTTTACCATACCACGAGTCATTACCTGTGCCATAAGTTATGTTACCATACTTACTTGGTTGAAATTTCTTTAGGGCTTTCCCGTCAATTTGAGAGTTTATAGCAAAAGGTTCACTTTCACTTTAGGCTGCTTATATAGATTACTCAAGCCTATACAACCTTATCGTTAAATGTCTGATAGTTCAACACTCATCATTGCCCTTCCGAGAGCAAATACTCGCGAATAGAGTCTTCACGACCCCCCCATATGCACAAGGCATTATATACCCTAATAGGATATTAATGCACAAATTGTCCGAGATCACAGTTCTGTACCTGCTATGATGTTATTTAAACTACATACTTACATATGTTTCGCGGAAACAAATCTACCTATTTAGCCTTTTTTGTTACGGCTGAGCTAAGGTCCTTCTCCCTAAATAGCAAATAGCTATCCATTTAACGAATAATAAAATACTTTTTAATTTTTTGTGGCCACCAAATATTGTCCTTTTACAGTTCTACCTGTATCAAGAGCTTTTCTAACAGCTGTTCTACTAACACCTATTGCTTTAGCTGCATCCGTTAAGCTTGCATAATGTAATTCTGCGTCAGTTTTTACATTTTTTACTATAACTGATACACCTATAAGTGCTATAGTAGAGGCTGAAATTCTCGCACGAGTTTCATCTGAAAGTTTAATACCACTACGTGCTATAGATATTTTTGTTTTATCACTTTCAGTTAATATTCTACCTGTTGCTGCCAACGATAGATTATTTCTTGTTTCCTCACTTACCTTACGATCATTCCTAAAAAATTCTAGGGTTTTTTCGCTATGTTTGAATCCTAATGGGTTAGAAAAAAAAGTAAAAAAATTATATTTTTTTATTTTTTTTCTTACTGCTATCTTTAAAATATTATATTCAGGTTTTAAAAGATCAAAATAGTATTGTTCTCTATTTACAATATCTATTCCATGTTCACAGTACTCTAATATTTCTAGACTAAAATTATTAAATCCATACTTTAAAAGAGCATTGTGTATGGGAGTATTGTACTTAGTTAAGTGTATAATACTAAAGTACTTATATAGCCTTACAGTCAAGTTCGCTGAACTACCAACATATGTTTTATGATTAATATTGTTAATCCAACGGTATATAGCTGGTTTATCTTTATTATCGCGAAGTATTTGGGCTTTGTCCAGTTCACAGTTATGATATATAACTACTGGTTTTAAACCTGAAGAGTTATTTACTGGTTTTGTTGAATAAGGACGTAGTCCTATAGATAAATGTAGAAAGAAATTCATGTTAGTAGCTTTTTAATAATTAAAATGGTGGAAAAACATACCCAATTCCTATAGACTCTATGCTTTCATTTATATCTAAGTTTAGGGTGCTAGCCTTCTTAAGACCCGAGTACCTTTCTACGGTGTACCTTGCTTTAGCTGTACGGGTATTTATTCACAATAGTTATCGGCTATTATTCAATACAAGATCTAGATATAAATCTTCTTTGAAGGTAATAAAGGATTGAATATGAGCCTTAAAGGCAGAAAAATGTAAAGGGGGTAATGTGAAAAAAGTATTTTTATTATTCTGCACCCTTTCGGATGAGGTTTGACTATATCTTAAGCTTTACATTTTTTTATAAAAATATCTTTTTATAAAAAAAATGAAGCCAACCAACATTTAGTCGATGAACTGCACACCATAAATATTCTTATGCTGCTTGGCTGCGGATTACCCATTTCCTTTCGTACATAAATTTCGATTTTACCATACCACGAGTCATTACCTGTGCCACAAGTTATGTTACCACACTTGTTTGGTTGAAATTTCTTTAGGGCTTTCCCGTCAATTTGATGGTTTGTAGCTGAAGGTTTACTTCAACTCACTGGCCTAAAAATATGCTCAATATTTTTTTTTACCAGCTATAGTAGTCAGGATTGTCTTTCACTAACTTACCACAGTTCTTTGGATATCTTTACAACGATACAAATTATCTCTTTGGCCTAATTTTTTTTTCTAGTCATTTATTCTAAATGACGTCGAAAAAAATAAGGAACTTTTATTATTTCCAACGTAGGCCGAGCTGAGACTTTTCTCCCTAAATAGCATTTTATTGCTATCCATTTAACGGATAATATAATTTTATTTAATTTTACAGATAGAATACGTTTTTTTAATTAGTCTATTATGCAACAATGCTTGACTTACTGCAGCTCTTGTCACACCTAGTGCTTTACCAGCCTCAGTCATACTAGCATAATTTGTCACATCATTAGTTATGATATTTTTAACACTAATAGGCAATCTATTAGCTACTGAAGCATTAACAGTAGAAAGTATTTTTCTTTCTTTTACTTCATCACTTAGAATAATGTTTCTCATTTTTTCTAATGATTCTTGAGAATGTTTATATCCTAAAGTAGTTAGAAAAAAAAGTAAAAAAATTATATTTTTTTATTTTTTTTCTTACTGCGATAGTAGCTATATTGTAATGAGGTTTATAAAGATCTAAGTAATATTGCTCTCTTTTAAGTACATCTTCATAGGAACAATATTCCAAGATTTCTAATCTAAAGTTAGGAAGAAAAAAAAAATAAAAAAATCGAATTTTTTTATTTTTTTTTCTTGCCCGTGTTTTAAAAGAGCTCTATCAATAGGTCTATTACTTTTTGCTAGAGAACGTAAACTAAAATATGTATACATTCTAACATGTAAATTAGTAGAACTACCTATATAAATATTCCCATTTACCTTATTTACTCAACGATATACAGCAACTTTCTTACGGTTTTCTGTTAGGATACGTATTTTGTCCACATCAGCGTTATCATAAATAACAACTGGTTTGAAATTGCCAATATTTCCTGAAGAAAACGATCTTGAAAAAGTGTTTATTGTATTGTATTTCATATTGTTATATTATGTTCTACTTTAAGTATAAATTTTATTAAATTGTTCCGAAAAAAAATGTTATAAATCTATACTGTAAACTTCATAAAATTATATTATCCTGCTGTGTTTCCACAGAGGTTTGACTATATCTTAAGCTTTACATTTTTTTTATAAAAAGATATTTTTATAAAAAAAATGAAGCCGATCACCATCTAGTCGATGAACTGCACACCATAATAATCGGTTTGGACCCCCCTCTTGAGGAGGGGGGGGGCTAAAACTATTATGCTGCTTGGCTGCGGATTGCCCATTTACTTTCGTAATCAATCTTGATTTTACTATCTCGCGAGTCATTACCTGCGCCCTTAGCTATGTTACCATGCTAAGTTAGTTAAGATTGCTTTAGGGGTTTCCCGTCAATTTGACGATCTTTAGCAGAAGGTTCACTTCTACTTGAGCTAATTAAAGAGGCTCATTTCTTTAGTTTACCCATTCGGCCTTTTATAAGCCTGACCATGGTAAGATCACTACTCTTCGGGTCTCTAATTAGATACTAATTCATTACTTAATAATTGGATTATCTAGGCAAATTGATTTTTTTTTGTGTATTTATATTATGTTTTGTGTATTTATGTTATTCACTATTCTACTCTCATTTAATATATCACCACTAATCACTACTTGCTTGCATCTAACTAGAACTTGCTGACCCATTATACAAAAGGTACGCTCTCATATGTTTATTAAACTTACCTTGAGCTGCTTATAAGACTACTATTTTACATACTTCCTTCACAGTACTATTCTCTATTTCTTGTATATTATATTAAGGCTTAGAGGAAGGTTCCCCTATATTCAAACAGATTAATCCATTTTACTTTAAGCCTATATCTATTTTCATTCACACTACTAATAGAATCTCGTTTGATTTATTTTCCTGAAGCTAATAAGATACTTCAATTCACTTCGTTTTTTTTTTATAGAAATTCTTCTACCCTTTTCCCTAATAAATGAAAATTACTCCATCATTTTTACGGTACTAATGGTTTAATATACAGCCTTTTATTATTCTATAATAGTCTCTTTATATACTAGCCATAAAGTTAATCCTTATAATCTATAATCTAAATATATAAGGTAATAAAATTATGAAATAATACATTACATATCAAATACATTACTATATATTTTTATATAAAAGTGATTTAAAATCCCATTTCAGGTTATTATGATTCGAACATAACAATTCCTCAACCCAAATGAGGCGCCTAACCAACCTGGCTCTAACCTGTTTATAATATACAATGTACTATTTAAATATAGATAATATCTTTATATTGTATAACAGATAATCTATTTATAAAAATACAAGATAATATCTTTATATTGTGGGACAGATAATCTATTTATAAAAATAAAACAGAGAATCTATCAAGATATAACAGAGAATATCCGATTCGAACGGATGTGATCTTTCAATCAAATAAGTTTCAAGCTTATCACTTTAAACCACTCAGTCAATTCTCTTTTTTAGTTTGTATTTGTTCTATAAACTAAAAGATACAATATATCTTTCATATTTCCCTAATTTTTTTTTTGCTCACTTGTTTATTGCTTTAGTTTCTTTTTTTTCTGTTTGTTTATTTTTTTTTTCCATACGCCCCCCTAGGGGTCCAAACAGAAAAAAAAAAGAAACTATTAAAAAAATAAAATAACAGTTAAGGAAAAGAAAAAAATCACCGCAAGATTGCGGGGGGGGGGGGGGGGGGGGGGGTAGTATAGCTGTGCACAATTCGCCTCCCGCAAAGGCGAGGGGATTTTAATTAATAAATGAAATATGTTATAAATACTTAAAGTACAAGTGCGTACAAGACTCGAACTTGTAAGAACATGTCCGTAGCATGTCGTTATACCAATTTAACTAACGCACCTTATTGATTCCTCAACGAATTGAACGTCGATCACATCCTTATCAAGAATACGCTTTACCTATTAAGCTAAGGAACCTTTATTACACACATACTATATGAAAATTTAAAACAATATAAAGATTACAATTAAAAAAAAAAATGGTATTAAATAAAAGTATATAAGCTTATATATCTTTTCATTATAACAAGAGCATCCAGACTTGAACTGGAAATTTGAAGTTTGAAGCTTCCTATTTTGCCAATTAAACTATACTCTTTTTTAAAATTATTAATAACACCTTATATAAAATTGAACTATCATTTTATATAAAATGATGTTTAAAATTAAACAATAATGTTAATAACCCCATTTTTGAAATTAACTAGACTCTTTATTAATCCTTTAAAAGATTTGTTATTGTTTTCAATATAATTATCTAATGAAGACTTAACAAATATAAATATATTACATAAATACACTAAATTCAAAATAATGAAATTATTGTAATTATGTATAACTTATACTATCTGTCTAGATGTGTAAAAATTCTATGCTTTTAGCTGCGTAAAAACTTTATCCGTTTAGATGTGTAAAAACTTTATCCCTTTAGATGTGTAAAACTTTATCCCTTTAGATGTGTATAAATATTATATCTATATTCGGAAAAGAGTGGATTTGAACCACCAGGTGTTAAACACAATATTTAGCAAATATCTCGCCTTACCTATAGCAACTTTTCCTTTTACCTGTTATTGTATAAAATTTATAAAAATTTTTACTAGAATTGGAGTTAAATATGGAAGTTAAACCTATAACGGATGTTAACTATATAACTGAAAAGTTAAGTGTAGAATGGATGTTAACTATAAAACTGAAAAGTTAAGTGTAGAATGGCTTTTTATAAAGAATTTAACTTAGAGACTAGATTGTAAAAGTTAAATAGAGAGTGGAAGAGTATGAAATTAAAAACCGCCTCCCCCCCTCCCCCCTTTTTGGAGGGGAAAAATATAATGATAAAGTTCATTATAATAGAGTACGAGTCAGACCGGGCTTGAACCGATATCTACTTTCGTGACAAGAAAGTCCTCTACCATTAAGTTACTGACCCAATACGGCCAACCGAAGTCGAATCGGTACAAATCGTTTGGAAGACGATTGGACTAACCATTATCCTATAGCCGTTTATTTTTTTTTGTTTTAATAAAATAGAATTCTTTCTATTTATTAATATTGTTTAATGCATATTCCTATATAAAATGCTCTAACTTTTTAATCTTTTTTCCCTAACTTTTTTTTCATATATCATGATATATGAAAAAAAAGTAAGTCACAACATACCCCCTACAAGGTTTACCTTCTCTAACACATAGGGTAAGAAAAGAGATTGTAACTTCTAAAAACTTTGCTGCTTCTGTAATAGATGAAAACTCGTGAGATAAACCTGTATCTTTGTTTAGAGCACAAATAGTAATAGACTTGGAATTAACCGATGGCTTATTTATTTCATAATCTGCAGTAATATCTATACCCCCTAGCTTTACTACTAAATAGATTCCTTTAATTGGTTGTTTAGAAAGATAGTAATTAAAGTGAGTAGGAGAAATACCCATATACTTTGAAGCTTTTACGATAGAAGAAAACTCAAATTCAGAACCAGACTTAGTATTAATAATTACAACAGACTTAGATTTACTATTATTGATAGATATTTTTAATTTTGTATCCTCTTATATTACACGACCTAAGTTTAAATCACTAAGTAACTTTTTAGTTTCTGCACTATGTTTAAAACCTTTAGAGGATCTTGCAATAGTCAATATATTATAAACTGGCTTTAAATTATCAAAATAGTGTTGTTCTCTTGGAATAATATCCAAAGGATCACAATACTCTAGTATTTCCAAAGTAAATTCGGAATAACCATACTTTAGTAATGAACTACAAATTATACTATTTCCGTGTCTTAATTCTTTTTCTGTTTGTTTATTTTTTTTTTCCATACGCCCCCCTAGGGGTCCAAACAGAAAAAAAAAGAAACTAAAAAGGCTGGGGGGGGG
>Ga0139315_10026_pt2 | contig 15076 bp, 7 predicted proteins | sample In3P11_FD_99380 | JGI IMG/M metagenome (GOLD analysis project Ga0139315, IMG submission 99380) | reverse complement strand
TGGATAGTATTTTTATTATTTATCATAACTAAGCTAGTTTTGAGATGGGTGATAATGGAGAGAAATGGTAGGAATAGATAGATGTATAATTGTATATGTAATATAAGTAAGAGGAAGTAAGTTATTCTTGGGATACATTTTAGCTACCACTAGGTTATATCTGGGTAGCAACTGGGTTATGATCTTTCATATTTTATTTTGACTTATTGGATACATAGTGATACACATTTGTAATAGGGTTTAGGGATCATATCAAAACTCATCATTTTTTAAATATATTTATTTATAAAATTCATCTTTTTATATAAAAAAATAACTTAAAGTGGAATAAGTTCAAGTTGAAGATATGATAAGGAAACTATAAAGGAGATGCAAGATTTCAAGCAAGAGGAAGGTATTTTATACTAGGGGTTCAAAGAACTCCACAAAGATACTCATATGCTAGAAATTTATATGAAAAGATAAAAATAAGAATAATTATTCTAAAAATTGATGAGGTAGGTTTGCCTATAAAAGGTAAGCATAATGCAACTTTTATAATATATTTAGGCATATACAAATGAATTATAGATTAAAAATTTAAAATAATGAAAATAGGGTAAATGATACAAATTATAGATATCTAATATAACATATCTCTTATATGTAAGAAATTTGAAAAATATAACGTAATACATGTCGATCTAAAATGATACATATAAGATCAATCAAATAAATATCGATTATCTAAGATCTTTATTAAAAAATTATGGGCTTAAGTTTCTATTGATATATAATTGAATTTCACTTGATTAAAGCTTTCCCCATTTTATAACTTTATTAAATTCTTTGATGCAAATCCAAAATTATATACTTGAACCTACAAATGCACACATTGTTTTTAAGTTTGTACATATTATCTAGAGGTTATCTTGAGATCTAATTGGTCAACATTTGAAGGGATAATCATATCTCTAAACTAGTTAAGAATTTTGATAAATGATATAAAATAAAAGATCTAAAATATATAAAATTAGATAAATATGTATCTTCGTCTCCCCTATAACTAAAATTAAAATATCTATATCTAAAGTAAATTGATATAAACTAAAGATCATAATAATAAATTAAAGAATATGACTATGATTTGATGGTCATAATTCATTAAAGTAATTAAAGTTACATATTGATTTCAAAAATCTCAAAAGTGAATTTATATTAGTATAAAATTTATCAACTTGATATATTTAATGATAAGCATGAGGATTATATTTCATAATAGGAATGATGAAAAAAAACAAGTGAACCTATAATTGTATATATAGGACTTCTATATTAATTCTTAATTTTCACCATTATTTTGTCCAAAATTCATCCCAATGAATTTCATAAATTGGGGGTCCAACATTAAATATAACAATAACAATCTATTACATACAATAATGATTTTGATTGTCCATATAGATGTGTTAACACTAAAACTTAATTTGCACCAATTAATAATATCAATAATAAATAATACAATAATGACAATAATCAAAGATAATTTAATCAAACTTAACATGTAAAATATGAATTTAAATAAACTTTAAAACTTGTTAGTTTGCTTATGAAGATCATAGCTCATACCCAACTTTAAGAAGTCATCAAAGGATTGTTCATATGAATAGGATCAACATACCATACCTTCACGGAGCATTGCCACCTAGAAAAAAGTATTGTCGCTCAACATCCCACATAAAGACCTTTAGAACCTTTGGTCATCATCATAAGGGATACTTTGAAGCTTCGTTATTCATGTGTGATGGATTGAATGATTACAGGAGCAAATTATGTTTGAGTATAACAAAATATAGATGTGATAGATGGCATTCAAGAATATTGGTTAAGAGTATTTTTGTTACCACCTATCAAGGACCCATATTATGTCATGATACATGATGCATAACCCTTTACATCATTTATCTGCAATACATCTAGTGAAAAGGCTCATCCTTGGGCTTATCAAATTCTAATGACAAGACACCTTCTTGGGCTTATCTCCAGGTTGACTTATTTCCATAAAACATAAAGGTAGTGAGAGTGCACAATAATCAAAATAATAATAAATTAGTTAAATAAATAATTCATTTCAAATATCTAAAAGGTGTATTTTAATTAAATTAAAATTCATTTTTAGGTGTTAACAAATTCCCCACTTTCGATATATTTTGATAATTTTGGGACAAAGGGAAATTAAAGCATAATACAAAGTATAAATATTATGGATCTCTCTTCATGAAAACTTGAATTCCCCATTTTTTATCTATATATTTCCCCCTCTTTGGTTTGCTTATGAATATTATGGATCTCTCTTCATGAAAATAATCCAAGATAAAGACTAGGGAATCTGTAATCACCTAAAACATCAACTTCTTCCACATATAATATCTCAAATATAGATATGAATATCCATTAAATATATCAATATCTGAAATATAACGATATGTATATCATTGGAAGAAATCAAAATTATCCTTGGTGTCATTTTCGACCAAGGGTTACCTTAAATTATTGAAGAGGGCTTACCAAAAGAGATTGCCTCAATCTTATTGACAAGGGATTATCGCCTCAGCTTATTGAAGAGGGATTACAAAAAGAGGTTGTCTCAATCTTATTGATGAGGGATTGTTGTTGTAGACCCAAAACAATACGATTAATTATATATGGGGGTTAATTAATGGACTATTGGTCTACTTATTTCTTATTGTCGCATATATTTGAAATATGGTAATAACAAGTAAAATACATACACTTATTCTGAATTAGATTGCATATTTATTCCATGAATAACTTACTTCCTCTTACTTATATTACATATACAATTATACATCTATCTATTCCTACCATTTCTCTCCATTATCACCCATCTCAAAACTAGCTTAGTTATGATAAATAATAAAAATACTATCCAAAGAAAAATATATTATATCTATAATTGGTGGCTTTAGTAGATTTGGGATTTGGAACCTCATTATCCTAACATGAAATCATTTTTTCTCTTTATCAGGTTCAACTTTTATCTTTTCCTCCTTTTACAAGACCTTATCCTTTTATATTTCCTTTTTTTTTTGCATATTTGTGGTTCCTCACCCTCCTTAGCCCCATATTTCTAATTAGTTTTTGGTTGTGCTTCTTCGTTACAGAATTGGCATCCTCATGATCAAAATTTAGCATCAAAACTAAGGTTTTATCACTCTACTCAAAAATGTTTTTCCTACATTATTTTTAGATAGATGTGACCATATTTCTCATGCACAACCACATTTCTGAAAGATGGCCATATTTTAAACTATAATTTAACAAAAAGTTAATTAGTGGTATGTTTGTTATTTTTTGAGTGCATTTATTTCATGCTTTAGTTATTGATAATCTTGCACTCTAAGTTCAACGTGCGTCAAATATAATTACAAGTGTGGTTGATGTATTTTATGAGTTTAATAACTCATGAGGATTGCATAGCCCATTTATTGTATCTTGGAAGTATCCTTGGATGGTTGTAAACTAAGATACTATATATATATATATATAAATGAATTTATCATTGATACTTTTTTTAATTGGAATATTAGGTTTCGTTTTAAACAGAAAAAATATAATTTTAATGCTTATAAGTATAGAAATTATGTTATTAGCCATTACATTTTTAATATTAGTAAGTTCACTTAGCTTTGACGATATTTTAGGACAAACTTATGCTATATATATAATAGCAATAGCTGGTGCTGAATCAGCTATAGGTTTAGGAATTTTAGTAGCATTCTACAGATTAAGAGGTAGTGTTGCAATAGAATTCAAATAATGTATCTAGCTTTAATAGTATTACCTTTATTAGGTTCAATAGTATCTGGTTTCATGGGTAGAAAAGTCGGAGTTAGTGGAGCACAATTAATAACATGTCTATGTGTAATAGTAACAACAATATGCGCAATACTGGCTTTTTTTGAAGTAGGTTTAAACAACATACCAGTATCAATCCATTTGTTTAATTGAATTGATTCAGAATCATTAAATATATCTTGAGGTTTTAATTTTGATGGTTTAACAGTTTCAATGCTTATACCTGTATTAATAATTTCTTCTTTAGTACACGTATACTCTATAGGATATATGAGTCATGACCCTCACAATCAAAGGTTTTTTAGTTATTTAAGTTTATTTACATTTATGATGATCATTCTTGTAACTGCTAATAACTTTTTACTTATGTTTGTGGGGTGAGAGGGTGTAGGTGTTTGTTCTTATCTTTTAGTAAGTTTTTGATTTACTAGAATAGCTGCAAACCAAAGCTCACTATCTGCATTTTTAACTAACAGAGTTGGAGATTGTTTTTTAACCATTGGTATGTTTGCTATATTACTATCTTTTGGTAATCTAGACTATTCAACTGTATTTTCATTAGCTCCATTTATGAGTGAAGATCTTGTTACTATTGTTGGAATATGTTTATTAATAGGTGCTATGGCTAAAAGTTCACAAATAGGTCTTCACGTCTGATTACCTATGGCGATGGAAGGACCTACACCTGTTTCTGCATTAATCCACGCTGCAACTATGGTTACAGCGGGTGTATATTTATTAATGCGTAGTTCTCCTTTAATAGAATATAGTTCAACAGTATTATTACTATGTTTATGAATAGGAGCTATTACAACAGTGTTTAGTTCTTTAATAGGATTATTCCAACAAGATATTAAAAAAGTTATAGCTTATTCCACAATGAGTCAATTAGGAATGATGGTAATAGCTGTAGGTTTATCTTCTTACAATGTAGCTTTATTCCACTTAGTTAATCACGCTTTTTATAAAGGGCTTCTTTTCTTGGGTGCAGGTGCTGTAATACATGCAGTTGGAGACAACCAAGATTTTAGAAGATACGGTGGATTAAGACCATTTTTACCTTTAACATATTCAGTTATGTTAATAGCCAGTCTTAGCTTAGTAGCATTTCCTTTTATGACAGGTTTCTATTCAAAAGATTTCATACTAGAGTCTGCATATGGTCAATTTTACTTTTCTAGTACAGTTGTATACTTTATAGCTACAATTGGAGCTATGTTTACTACATTGTATAGCGTTAAAGTTTTATACCTTACTTTCTTAACTAACCCTAACGCCCCTCTTACATCTTATAGAAATGCTCATGAGGGTGATTTATATATGAGTATACCTTTAGTTATCTTAGCTGTGTTTTCAATCTTTTTTGGTTACATTACTAAGGACATTTTTATAGGATTAGGTTCTGGCTTTTTCGCAGATAATAGTATCTTTATACACCCAAACCATGAGATTATGCTAGACACTGAGTTTGCGGTACCTACTTTATTTAAGTTATTACCTTTAGTGTTTACTGTTTCATTAAGTGTAATCTTTATTGTATTATCTGAGTTTTTACCTAGGTTATTAATTTACTTTAAATTAAGTAGATTAGGTTATAATATTTTTAGTTTTTTTAATCAACGTTTCTTAATCGAGCTGTTTTATAATAGATACATTACAGATCTTATCTTAAAATTAGGGGGTCAAACTACTAAAGTTCTAGATAAGGGATCTGTGGAACTATTAGGACCATACGGTTTAGAAAAAGGTTTGCTTAATTTAAGTAAAAACATTGCCAGGTTAGATACAGGTGTAATTACATCATATGCTTTATACATATTAGTAGGTTTAATATTCTATATATTAACCCCTTACTTATCTATAAGTGACAATAATTTATTTATTATAATTATATTTGCTTTATTGAGTACTGTAAAAAAAAAAAATCCTATTTTAAACTTTATAAGTAATAATGGTGTTTTTATTTTTAGTAATCCACCAGCTTTGCAACCCCAGTCTAGGCATAAAGGTGGAAACTTGGTTTATGCAGAAAGTAAAATTAGTGTAACTTTTAGCTTTGTAGTTATAGGTATTGGTAGTATTACTTATACAGATACTTGATATAACATATCAGATTTGGTTTTAAGTTTATCTAATTACTTCAGCTTTATGCCTAGTAATCATGTAATGGAAGTAATATACCGTTTTCCTAATAACACGGTAAAATTGGTTTGTTTTAATGATGGTTTGTTTCATGCTACTGGTATAGATTGTTTTAAAGACATAACGTCTAACATAGGGTCAAGAAAGTTTTTTTATATTAATAATGTAGGACCTTACTTAATTAACTTAAGTTATATATTACCATTTATAGGATATATTAACATAACTTTGATAAATAAATTAAGTTTCACTAGCTTATGCTCACAGCTTTCTAATTTTTGGGATTTAAGATTAAAATTTACTAAGAAAGCTGGAACGAGCCAACCTAGTAAAGATCTTAACCGTATAAATCTAAACCAGGATTTTTGAGTTTTTAGCACTCCTTATATACAGAATTTCATTAATACTAATAATTATTTACCAGAAAGAATTAGCCATTTATATCAAGAACTGGAGTCAATTTTACGGCTAGTTACTGATTACGTTCAAGATGTGGAAAGTTACCTTATATATTACAATTTAGTATTAATCCAGGATAATGATTATAACATAGGTGTGGAGGCTAGTGAAGAAACTAGTGATCATAATCTATCTAATTACACAGAATTTTTGGCTAATAAGGATGAATTAATCACTCGAGCTAATTCCAGAAGAGATGAATTATTAGAACAAATACAAAGGCTGGAGGCACAATTGCATAATTATAGTAATGTAAATTCTACCTCGGTTATTTGAGATAGGTCTGATTCATTATCTCGTGATTTTGATTTACTAATAGAAAAATATAAAAGTTTATTTTCCAATGAAAACACCTAAAAAAAAACCAAAAAAAAAACCAAACCTCCATGAAAAAACTATATTAGTAGTGTAGTAACTGTACACATGTCTACAGGTTGGTCAAGGGGGGTGGATGTATGCTTCTATAAATCCTAAATCATCGACCTTAGGTCGAAATTCTTGTCATGTAAACTCTAATGACAAATATATGTAATATAAACTATGCCTCAATTAGTACCATTTTATTTTATTAACGAAGTTACATTTGCATTTGCAATACTTGTAACTCTTATATACATCTTTTCAAAATATGTATTACCAAGATTTCTTCGTTTATTCACTACACGTTTATTTATAAGTAAACTTTAATGATTTTTCCCCCGCCAAAGACGGCAAAGGCCAGGTATTTGCTTTTTATCTTAATTAAATAAAGTTAGCTACGTAGAAATAAAGAGTTTTTTTACTAGCGCACTATAAAGCTTTATTTCTTCATATTTACACATTTCTTATTTAAATATATACTAATTTATTTTTAATTACATGAATTCATTTATAAACATAACAAGCCCTTTAGATCAATTTGAAATTAGAAATTTATTAAGCTTAAACGTACCTGTATTAGGTAATTTATCATTTTCTTTAACTAACATTGGTTTATATTTAACAATAGGTGGATATCTAGTGTTAATTTTAAACTTAATGGCTACTAATAATAATAAAGTTGTATCAAATAGCTGATCAATAAGCCAAGAAACTATATATGCAACTGTGCATGGTATAGTTGTAAGCCAAATAAATGCAAAAAACGGTCAAGTTTACTTTCCTTTAATGTATACATTATTCGTATTTATCTTATTTAACAATTTAATTGGAATGGTTCCATACAGTTTTGCTTCAACAAGTCATTTCGTACTTACATTTTCACTTAGTTTTACATTAGTTTTAGGTGCTACACTACTAGGTTTAAATAAACACGGATTAGAATTTTTTTCTTTATTCGTTCCTGCGGGGACACCTCTGGCATTATTACCTTTACTGGTTCTAATAGAATTTATCTCCTACCTAGCTCGTAATATTTCACTTGGTTTAAGATTAGCTGCAAACGTATAAAAATAATTGTGGGCTTATTATTTTTCATGCGTAAAAGAGCCAAACTCCGGAAAAGCCCTAAAGCTCTAATAACTAAAGATATTAAGGAAACTTTTTATCCGGTTCCATTAATGCCTGGAAGTATAGTAATATCATTAGAGATTCTAGCAATAGAAATGGGTGATCGCGGATCTAAATCAGTAATACCTAGATGTAAGCAGATACGCTAGAAATTTAGTGGATTACTGTAAAAGAGCAACGAGTAGACGGTTCTTTCATTATATTAAATATAATGATAAAACATTATATTTAGTTTAGTGATAAGGTATACTCTAGTCGCCAGGAAACTGGTTCTTGGAAGAAATTAAGTAAGCTAAGATTAAAGTTATCACAACAGCCTTTCCTTTTTTAACAATGTTCTTTTTTATAGCGTTTTTTTTTTATTGTTCGTTTACATAGTAAGTTAAAGGATAAAGTTGTGCAACGACTTTCAGGTCACCTACTTTTAGCTATATTAAGTGGTTTCACTTACAACATTATGACTTCAGGCTTTATATTCTTTTTCCTAGGTTTATTCCCTATTGCTTTCATTATAGCCTTTTCAGGGTTAGAGCTTGCTATAGCGTTTATCCAGGCACAAGTTTTTGTAATCTTATCATGTAGTTACGTTAAAGATGCTCTAGAATTACATTAAATAAATGTATTATTATAGAAAGCCTTTTTTAAAAAACACAATAACAATAAATAAAAATTTAATTTTTATTTTTTAAGTTATAAATCTTCATCTTATTTATTTTGGTTTTTTATTTATTTGTGATACATACATTAAAAGTGTTAATATTATATAATAACATAGGAAAGTCCAGTGCTTTATATATAGAATGCTATTTAAAAGTTAAAATTTTGGTTTTGAACAGAAAATAAAAGTTATATAACTTTAGTAAGAAAAAAACCAAAAATCCTGCTAAAAATAAAAAAGTATTTATAACTGTGAAATATAAATCCTCTATTAAGCATTTTTGTAAGAATTATATTTAAAAACAGAATCCGGCTTATATGTATCCAAAAAAAAAAACCAAAATAAAACCCAAGAAAAAATCCCCAACCACTCAAAAGATGAAAAATAAAAGTAAAACAAGGGGCTAGCCCTTAAAGAAAATCCTTTTGTCTAGACAAAAAAACGGTTTTTTTTGGTATTATGTTACTATTTAGATTTATTATGTCTAATTTACAAAGAAGTAATTTTCAAGGTCATCCATTTCATTTAGTATCTCCATCTCCTTGACCCTTTTTCACTTGTACTAGCTTATTAACTCTTACTACAGCAGGGGTTCTAACAATGCATGCTTTTGCTAACGCAGGATACTGATTAGCTTGTGGATTTATTTGTTTAGTTTCAAGTATGTCTTTATGATTTAGAGATGTAATAGCAGAGGGTACTTATTTAGGTAACCACACTATGGCAGTACAAAGAGGTTTAAATATGGGAGTAGCTTTATTTATAGTAAGTGAAGCTTTATTTTTTTTAGCTATATTCTGAGCTTATTTCCATAGTGCTTTATCACCAACAGTAGAATTGGGTGCACAATGACCTCCATTAGGTATAGAAGCCATTAATGCCTTTGAATTACCTTTATTAAACACAGTGTTATTATTAGGATCAGGTGTTACTATAACATACTCACACCACTGTTTAATACAAGGAAATAGAAATGGTGCATTATTAGGTGCAATCTTTACTGTATTTTTAGCTATGATATTTACTGCTTTCCAAGGAGTAGAATATTCAGTTTCTTCATTTACTATATCAGATGGTGCTTATGGTTCATGTTTTTATTTTGGAACCGGGTTTCATGGAATACACGTAATTATAGGTACTATCTTTTTAGCAGTAGGATTCTGACGTATCTTAGCATACCATTTAACAGAAAACCACCACTTAGGTTTTGAAGCCGGAATATTATACTGGCACTTTGTAGATGTTGTATGATTATTCTTATTCTTATCAGTTTATTACTGAGGTTCGTAATATAGATATAGTTTAATATAGAATGAGATATATAATGAAAATCATGATTATAAAATATATAATTCTAACCACTAGTTTAGCGACTATTACGATCTTTGATGGTAATATTTGTATTAATTTGGTTGATATCTCTCTACAATCTAAGGATATCTTTCACTTTAATCCAGATACACTATTAAATTGCATCTATAATTCTAGTTCTTCATATATTGAAGCTCCAAACTTAGGTAACTTTCATCCACCTAAAACATTAACCGGCTTCACAAATGGTGAAAACTTTTATCATTTGAGAGCTTTTTATGAAAGTTATCAAGATATTGTAAACAATATTGGTCGTAGACCAAATAATTTTATCTTTTCTTATCATGTTTACATATTAAATAATATTTCGCTTTTTATAGGACCTTTTGTTATATTAGGTATTTACATTAAAAACCTTTTATATAATTTAACTATAAACCTATCATATAATTTCGTATATTTTGTGAAAAATTCTAAATTTAAGTCTTTATTAGCCCTAGATATACCGCTAAAAGCAAAAAATACGTTTAATTATGCCAAAGATATGTTTAAAAGAAAGATTAACTTTAATTTTGTACCGGAACACTTAAGAAATTTTCAAATTTTCCCAGCACGTCCATTATTAACCCCTTTACAAAGTCAGAATCCTCAAATAGTGGCTTTAGCGCGGACTAGACATATGACGGCTGAAGCTGTTTACACTGCGTCTCGTACCGTACAAAGTATTGCAAATCGATTGATAACACTGATTGAAGAGAATGGTTTGACTGTGCATGTAACTGCTCTTGAGCAGTTAGATATGTCAACTCCTATTAATACCACGCCTGAGCGAGTTGAACAAATAAGGGACCTTTTGGCTGGCTGGGACGTCTCTATAATGAGAGCTCTAGACAGAATGATGCAAGCCTACCATTCGAATGTAAACGCGGAAAACGCTTTACGAAATATGGGAGTAACATTACCACCTCGAGATGTAACAACCCCTGTTCAACGGGCACGGCATGCACATGCTAGGTATAAAGCTAAACTTATAAAGGATGAAAATTAACCAGAATAATAGTTGTTACATGTAGAATTATTCTTTAACTTTATTTTTGGCTCTTGCTTCGTTTAAGTAACATTAATTTAGTTTTCTTTCTTAGGTTTTTAGCATTTATACCCCTTACTTGTATTCATAGCTACCATGTTTTTAGCAGTAGGATTGTGACCTCTGTTAGCATACCACTTAACAGAAAATCACCATCCTGCAATTGAAGCTGGAATATTATGCTTACGTTTCCTAAATGTATGATGACCATCTTTAAGTGTATATTACTGAGGTTCTTATTTTATGCTTTTTACTGTAAAAAAAAAAAAAACCCTTCCCAGATCGTACTTTTTTGTCTCTATAGAAGGATAACCTGTTTTTATCGGTGTTTTGCTTTTTCAGGTTTCTTTCCATTGTACTAGTGAAGGGCTGGTTATCCTTCCTAGGGGTTGGTTTGTTTCGGACTACTCCCTTTGTTTCATGATAAATGAAATGAAAAACCTTAATAAACCAGTAGATAAAGTAATATACCTGTCGATTACTGGAAATGCTGGTTGCTTTGGCTTGCTGGATATGAATACTTGAGACTGACTAACTATCTAATACCTTAACAGTATTAAGCACGAGAAAATGGATGTAACGGATCACCGACAACTTTTTCAGAAAGGTAATCGATAATTTGTTATGGTAAGGAAACCTCATACAAGTATGGGTTTTACATAACAGACACATTTATTGTGGTGGACTAGGTAGTACAGGGTGATAGTAGGATTAGGCCAGAGAGTCACTGTTGATATAAACTTTTGTATTTGTAATTTTAATACAAAGGTGTTTTATTCGACAGGTTAAATACCTTTACACTAGTGATACTTTTTAGTGATAAAGGGTCAGTCAAATTTCTTTGTACTGACTGGAGGTCGATAACACACTACTTGATCCGTCCTCAACTATAAGTCCCCAGCCAGGGGTAATGTGTCGTGGTCATGGAGCTAGGTCTATTAACTCTTTATTTTATAGAGGTTAATTACACAGTGGAAATGACGAGAGGGCTACGTTAGTGAAATCCTATTAATATATATATAAACACATGATAATAAAAGTTTTTCGTTTTAACAATAGTTTCATTTTGGTTAAGGTTTATAAAAAACCTTATTCTACTTCTAGGGTGCTTTCTTCCCATCCGTCTGATACTGATATGTCTGACACTTCAGAATCTGATAATTCAGACTCTGAGATGTCTGACACTTCGTCGAATGGTTCAGGGGACGCTTCACGAGTAAATCCTCAGGATGGCTCGGATCTAGACAGAACTATAGATCTAGTAAAATACTGTAAAAATTCCAGAGAAGTCGAAAACTACTTCACTACTAAGGAAAATTCAGTGCGAAGTGCTTACACATGCGAACATCGTAGTTTTATTTTTGCTTCACTACCTAGTCAAAAAAGCGAGGTTTATGACATGGGTGTATACACTGATCCGGAGTCAAGTATTACAGATAGGGAAAATGAGAATGTTGGGAACAATAACACTGTAAACCCAAACACTTCCAAGCCAGAGGGAAATAGTTCCTCAAATAACTTTGCTCAAGATAGCTCTGACGTTACACAGACAGACTTTGATCCATCCGACCATTATGATGACTTTTAAGCTTTTTTCATATAGGTAAGAAATATATTTTGTTATAAAGTTTTTAATTTAGATATCTTTTGATATCTAAATAATATCTATATTTAAAAGTTTAATAGTTTGTGGTCTTACTGTTAGCAAAATCATAATTATGATTTTAGATTTTACACGTTTTTTTTCCATTCTATATTTATGGTTTTCTCTTTTATCAATTTCTTCGGTATAATGTATATTCAAGTTATATCGTGAGCTATTGTTTATAAATATTCTAGAGTATTTATTTAATACGGTTTAGAAGTTTATATTAACGTAAGCTTCAACCGTCCTTAATTGTCATCCATTTCTTAGGTATATAATTTAGTTTTTTTTCTCTTAAAAAAAAAAAATAAAAAAACTTTAGAGAAATATTTTTCCATCTCGATATAGAAGACGTAAGCGATATAAGGTTCGCATCAATAAGTCTAACACTTATTAATTAAATAAAAAAAATTAAAAAAACCTGGTTGTTACACTATAAATCTAAAAAAGATACACCATCTCCTTGAGATGGTAAGATCTTTCTTACTACCTGTAACCGATTGAGATTTAAGGCAAAGTTTTAGGCATGAAAAATCATACTTAACATCAAATGGAAAAATATATATTATTTCATCGTTAATGCATGAGATGAAGGATTTAACCCTTGGATCTAGGTATATATTTCCATACTAAAACTAAATATTAAAATACTTGAGCCAGAAAAAGCCAAGATAGCTTACTTTAGCCAAGAATAAAGTAAACGCATTAAGGTAAAAACACTGTAAAACCTTATTTAATCATATTTAAACGGTTTTGCCGCTCGCCAAAGCGTTAAAAAAAAATCACATAAAAACCAGTAAATTACTTACATAAAAAGTCATTTTTCAAATTATAAGTGTAGAAAACATAATAATATATTATATAGTATGTTGTGTTGTTAAACACGAGCCAGAGGAGAAATTCGAATTCTCATTCTTAATGCATGAAATTAACGTTCTAACCTGTTGAACTACTCGGGCGTTTCACAGAAAAAAATGATATATATTAGCAGCAATTTTAAAAAAGATTTATGGGAGGATACCCTGACTCGAACAGGGAACTTACTGTGCCACATACAGTTGTTCTGCCAATTGAACTATATCTTCCTTATTATTATCACTATTTAAATCTAGAACGGGTTTTTTTTATTATCACTAAACATGTATTTTTGTTTTACATCGACGCCTTGGTATTACTAGTTTGTAAAACAGATAGATTAGGTAAATGATATCCAGGCTAAGACTTATTTATTGGGGAATTTTTTCTTTTTCCTCCTAATAAAAGAGATGATAAATATAAAACTAGCTACCTTTCCATATCACCCATTAAATTTACAGTTTAGTTTAATTCACTTTTAATCTATAAATGATATTACAAGTAGTTATTTTCCATGTTTGACAACGTGCCCGGCTTAAGTTTCCTATTGTCAGCTTTCCCATAACTTGGTTGCCCTTGACCAGGTAGCCCACCAACTACATCTGTAACTCTAGCCTTATTCATGACGCGAAAACAAGATTTTATTTTTGACCGTGTATTGTAATCGTCTAAACTTAAGAAAAATTGGTTTTTTATTAAAGTATAATAAAGACAGAAGTCTTTAAAGTCTAAACTCTTACTACTCATTACAGGTATTTTATTAAATAAAGCTATTACTATATTAATAATATCGTGGCATTTGCTTATAATAAAATTAAGTCTAAACCTCTTAGTATCTACTTGTATCTTACCACAACCTAAAAGATTTATTAAACTTTCCAATAATAATCTGTTTTTCAAAGGTTGAGTAATGTAAAATTACAAATGCATATTATAACCCCGTTACCTTTCCCGGTTTAAATCGCAAGAACTTTTTTGTATAATCACAAACAAACAACCCTCTCCATCACGTTTTATTTTTAATAAATCTATAGATTTATAAAAATAAACCGCTAGATAAATTAGAGGTTAAATCTAAGGTAAAGTCACACGCCTTTGCCCTAGTAATATAATAAAAATGTAGTTTTAATTTCTCAGGTTTAGCCTTAGTCATCGACATTGTTAAAAATAAGATTTCTTGTAAACCTTATAAGGTTAAGTGTTTAACGGTTAAACCAAATAAAACGCTAAACATAATGATAACTATAGGTTTAAAATATGCAAATTCTGTTATTTGCTTGTGTCAATAAGGGGATGTCTGTAAAAAACTGGCAATATAATATTAAATAAGTGTTTTACCCTTCTAAGTGAAAAAATAACATTTTTTGTTACGTTATCTCAGGTACAAAATCTAATGGTTCCAACTCCAAAACAAATTTTAATGTTTTCTAATTACACTAAGTCCTTTATATGTAATACAATATAAAAATATGTTTGCACAGTACAACCTGTATGTGAAAGTTTACAATTTACAACGTTAGTGGCAAAAGAAGAAATTCTTCTGGGATTCTTTTACCGTTTTCTTTTTTTTTTT
>Ga0139315_10027_pt1 | contig 15175 bp, 18 predicted proteins | sample In3P11_FD_99380 | JGI IMG/M metagenome (GOLD analysis project Ga0139315, IMG submission 99380) | reverse complement strand
GCTCCTATTAATAAACATACTCCTATAAAAAAGATAACACTTTCACTATAAAAAGGTGCAAGTGAAAATACTGTAGTATAATCAACATTTCCAAAGGATAATAAAATCGCAAACATTCCTACGGTTAATACATAATCACCCACTCTGTTAGTAAAGAATGCGGCTAAAGAACTTTGGTTTGCGGCGATTCTAGTAAATCAGAAACTTACTAATAAATAAGAACAAACTCCTACACCCTCTCATCCTACAAACATAACTAAAAAATTATCTCCGGTTACTAAAATTATCATCATAAATGTGAATAAACTTAAATAACTAAAAAATCTTTGATTGTGTGGGTCATGACTCATATAGCCCACAGAATATACATGTACTAAAGAAGATATAATCAATACCGGTATTAACATTGATACGGTTAAAGAATCAAAATTAAATGCTCAAGATACATTTAAATACTCTGCATCTATTCATCTGAATAAATGTATTTTCACAGGTATTTTATTTAAACCTACTTCTATAAAGGCTAATAGTGCTAAAAGGGTTGTCATTATTACACATGTACAGGTAATTATTTGGGCTCCACTCACTCCAACCTTTCTACCAAAAAAACCGGAGATTATTGATCCTAATATTGGTAAACCTAGGATAGCTAGATACATTATTTATTTTCTATAGCTATAGATCCCCGCAGTCTGTAAAAAGCAACTAAAAGACCTAAACCTATCGCAGATTCTGCTCCTGCTATGGCTATTATATAAATAGAAAAAGTTTGACCTAATATATCATCAAAGCTTAAGGAACTTATCAAAATTAGGAAAGTTATTGATAATAACATTATTTCAATTGAAATAAGCATTAATATTATATTTTTTTTATTTAAAACAAAACCTAAGGTTCCAATTAAAAATAAAATTAGTGGAAATCTCATATAAATTTTAGCTGATTAATTATGTATCACTTTTTAGGGTAAATACTTTGAATTGAACAAAGAATTACTATGCCACAAATAGTTGTTTTTCCATTAAACTATATCTACCTTACGTAGTAATAAAAACTAGGCCACATATAATAATAAGAAGGCCATCATTAATGCAAATAAACCTGTAGCTTCTGAGAAAGCAAATCCAAGAATTGCATAAGAGAATAATTGTCCTCTTAAAGAAGGGTTTCTAGATACACCTATTATTAATGCACCAAATACTACTCCTATTCCAACACCGGCTCCTATTAATCCAGTTGTAGCTAAACCTGTTCCTATTATTTTAGCGGCTTGTATCATTGTTTTATTAAATATTTCTGTACTACTAAAGAAGCTTCAGCATTTTTTTATTAAGGTTTATTATTTTGGTTCAAAACCAAAAGTTAAATTTTTAATTTTTAATCGTTTTCTTATTACGATATTGAACAAAAATTTCAATAGGCAAAAGCTTTCTTATCCCGGAATTGAACCAAGATCGGAATATTAGAAGTATTCTGCTTTACCCTTAAGCTAATAAGAATTAGGAAGAAAAGGATTCGAACCTTCGACAGCAGAATGCTATTGAGTTTACAGCTCAACCCGTAAACCAACAAACGGACCCTTCCTCAATTAACCCCGGGCAAGGCCAAGCCAAGTTAGGCAAGATGCTAGTACCAAGAGAGAAATTCGAATTCTCATCATTAACGCATGAAATTAATGTTCTAACCAATTGAACTATCTTGGCTTATTTCTAAAGTTATAGATTAAGTAAATATTTATATATTTCTCAATAAGGCCAGAATGATTTGAACACTCATCTAAGCTGTCATGAGCAGCTGGCTTTGCCAATTAAGCTATAGCCTTAAATTTTATTTTTGCTTTTTTTATCTATTAATATTTTATTTTTAACTTTAATAAATTTAGAAAAAACACAATAAATTTATATCTGCGCCTTTAAGATGACTCGAACACCTAACCCAAATATTAACAGTATTTTGCTCTACCTTTGAGCTATAAAGGCTTTTAGATTTTTTTTTTAATAGGAATAAGGAAGAATCGAACTTCTAATTATTGATCTGCAATCAAAATGCAAACCTTTTGCAGCTTATTCCTTAAAGTAGACAAGACTTGAACCTGTATCAATGTGTCCGTAGCACAACGTTCTACCAATTAAACTACCACTTCTATTTTTATTAAAATTATGTTGGAGCGATTCGAACACTCAATAGTAAATACCAAAAATTTATGACTTACCTATTAGTCGACAACATATCATATAGGTGACAAGACTTGAACTTGTAAAGTAAAAACTACTCCGTCCTAAGCGGAACCTGGTTACCAAATTTCAGCACACCTATTATATACGCTCGAGGTAAGACTTGAACTTACAGCCTAAACAGCTTCAGTGTTCCGCTCTACCAAATTGAGCTTCTCGAGCCTTTCTTTATATTTTTTAGATTAAACTTTTTTAACCCTTTGGAGATATTAGGAATTGAGCCTAAAATTACGAAGTGCAAGTTCGTTGTTTTACCAGTTAAACTATACCCCCTTTATCCGAGAAACGACTTGAACGTTTACGATATTTATCAATAAATCTTAAGATTATCCTGTCTACCAGTTCCAGCACTCGGATTTTTTTTTTTTAATAAAACTTGGAACCTTGGAATTTAAGCAAACTATTTTGAATATTTAATAAACTATCTTTTATCTCTTCACTAAAAGATAGGCGAATAAATAATAATCCACTCTAACCGAATGTTCACTAATGAAACCGGTTAATATAAATTTAGATAACAGGCTGGACAGTTTTACTGCCATATAAGACCTATGGGATTTGAACCCATATTATAACGATTAAAAGTCGCATGTTTTACCCTTAAACTAAAGTCTCTTTTTATTTATATTATACATAATTTTCAATCACATAACCTAAATAAAAAAAAAAAAAAAGCAAATTAAATAGAAATTAATTTCGTCTTGTATTGTAACAATTAGAACAATAAGTACAGGTACAATGAGAACAAAGATGGTTGTAATAAAGAGATCCACAGCCGCCGCAACAGTTACTTGGTTGTCTATCTTCATAATTAACCACTACCTCTGGTCTACAATTGCTAACACATCAACAATGACCTTCGTGGTTTTGAGCTTGGTCACAACAATCACAAGGGCCCATATAATTAAGGCTATTGCTATCTTCTGAACCCAAAGCACTATCGTTATCTTCTGAGCTATTATTTTCTTGATTTGCCTGGCCAGGCGAATTGCTATCTTCTGAACCAACCGCATTATCCTGATCTTCTGAGCTATTATTTTCTTGATTTGCCTGGCCAGGCGCCGGGCCATTATTCTCTCCATTTGGTTGACCAGGCGCCTGGCTATTTGGCTCGCCCTGGTTCGGAGTATTTTGATGATCCGTTTGGGGACTATTATTTGAGGAATTATTATCTAAAAAATTCAAATACTCTTGTTCACTAAAAATATTTAAATTTGTAACCAAAAAAGCATTTCCATTTAAACACACAAAAAAAAAAAATAGGCTTAAAATTACTTGAAGTATTAGTACTACCGTTACCAAATAGCTATGCAAAGGATAATAATGAATATTAAAATGATAAACCAAGTTAAAATTAAATTTATTTAAACTATGTACAATAAAATTAATTAGTTTAATTAATTTTAGGCTTAATGTATTTAAGAGAGATTTTTGCATGTATTAATTTATAAATTAGTATAACCAGACGAAGTTATATATTTTTTTTTTTTTTTTTTTGCTTTAAACAAAAAAAAGCCAAAAAGAGCTGAGTTTAAATATTTACTTACCGTAACTTTAGATATGTTTAAATGTTTAGCTAATTCAGTATTATTTTTATACTTAGAAATTAGATTATCATTTAAATCGTAAATTCCTACTCCATAAGGGTGTTTGCTCAATTTATCTCTTATCTTTTTCTTAGTAGATTCGCTGTGTATTTTTCCAAACATCGGGTTTAATTTACCCGGTTTACTGATTAATACCGATGTTTCTTTCTTATGAGATTTACAAAAAAAAGTGATTATTTTTATCCTCAAATTTTTTTGACATTTTCAGCTTAGCTTCATCAATATGTTTATAACCAGTAAGACTTGTAGCTGTCATCTTAAAATTATAAAGATTAAACTTAAATTTTTCTATGTAACTAGTTTCTAAATCAGTAAAGGCTTTATTACTAAGAATTTTATTGTCATAAGTAAAATATTCATATATACAAAAGTTAAATTTGTCTAAACCGTCTTATTTTTGAAACAAAAAAATAGGAACTATTTGAATATTTATTCGAAATATGTTCATTAAGTCTTAAATAAAAATCTTTTGCGCTACCAAAATATTGTTTACTATTTACGGTGTTAATAAAACTGTATATACCTGCTTTATTTTTGAGTAAGTCACGATAAGATGATATAGTATCCTTCTCATTTAATTTATTAAAAACTTTAATAGAGACAGGTAAAGATTTAGAGGTAGATGGTGAACACGAAGTGGAGTAGTTTCTACGTACATTCAAAAAGTCATAACGGCTGTTAAATATAAAATTTCTAACAAAAAGAGATTTAAAGTATATATTAATTAAAATCTTGCATTTACACACAAGTTTGGACTATATCAAATATAACATTATTATTAGTATTATATGATCGCGTGTAGTCTCTGAGGATCCCCAAAAAATATAAAAATCTTTGGATTTCCTGCTGATTGTCCTTTGCTTATACTTTAGCGACTTAAGGCTAAGAAAGGGTTTTCCAGCATATAGCAATCTTTAACGAGGCCAAATCATAGTTAGTAAATAGCCTCGGCTAAGTCAAAAGGAGCTCTGTTAGTTTCTGCTACAGATCCTATAAAGAAAACAACAAATATAGGAAATAATGGTATTATAAACCAAACAGCTCTTTGAGCTTCTATATTTACAGTTAAATTTAAACTACCTGTAAGAAATATAACTAACAAGATGGCAGAAGTTAAAATTAATTCATAACTAATTAATTGAGCTGTACTTCTAAGTGAACCTAAAAAAGCATATTTAGAATTAGCTGATCAACCTGCCAATAATATACCGTATGTAGATAATGAAGACACTGCTAACATATACAGTATACCTAGATTAAAATCTGATAGAGCTAAACCAGGACCATATGGTATAACACCATAACCTAATAGTGAGAAAATTAAAGTTATTAGAGGACCAAGGAAAAATAATATTATATTAGCTTGTGTAGGAGAAACATACTCTTTTAAGAGAAGTTTAAGAGCATCTGCAAATGCTTGTAAAAGACCATAGTATCCTACGATATTAGGTCCTAGTCTTCTTTGCATACTGGCCATTGTTTTTCTTTCAGCAATCGTTACATATGCTACAGTTAATAAAACAGGTACAGTAACTATTAATACTTCTAATATAGAAATAATTGTGGGTATATATAACATATCATAGATTAAATATCTAATTTTCTTTAATATTAAATTATTGTTGTAGAAACATATCTATAATATAAGAAATAATTAGGTTAAAGATAAACATATCTTAATTTTTTATTTTTTTTGTAAAGATAATCAATTTGGATTAATAATTTATCTATTATTAAATATAAAAATATAGACTATTTTTCTTGCACTAAAGAATTTTTATGTATAAAATATATATCATTTAATTTTGTTATTATAATATAAAATAATACAAGAAAAACTCTTATCTCAATACATACACCAAGATAAAAAGCATCTATGCATTAATCTGATTTTTATTAATGTAAATAAACTAATGTAAATAAGATTAATTGTATTACACTAGTCGAAACAAAAAAAGAAAAAAAAACAAAATAAGAAAAAAAACAAAATAAGAAAAAAAAACAAAAAAAGAATTTTTTCGCCTAGAGGTAATAAATATAAATATAACGGGTTATTTGGATACAGTTAAGCCGGTTCCTGTTTATGCACATTAAGCTAAAAAAAGGCTCAATAGTGGCTTGGTGGCTCGCAATCATATCATACTAGATCATATATATATTAATATATATGATCCAGTTTTATGACTTATAATTTCTACTAAAGACCCAAGATTTATCCATTTTTATCTTATTATAGATAAATTTCTATCTATCTAGCGCCGGACTTCCCTATGTTATTTGATAAATATAACATTATGCAATCTGTATCACAAATTATTTTTATTAGCTAATAAGCTAAAGATTTATTAGATATGTCATATGCACAAAAAAAAATAATTTTTTTTTTCTTTTTTTTTGTGCTTTTTTTGCTTTTTTTTTGTTGTTTTTTTGTTGTTTTTTTGGTTGCTAAAAAAAGATAAAACAACAGAAAATATACACATATACAAAGTTAAACTTTTAGTTAATTTAGTGTAATATTACTTTTTGTTTACATCTAATCCTTTATATGAAATAGTAAAAGTTATACTTTCATAATAAAAACATAAAATTTGTCATAATGATACAAGCAGCAAAGATAGTTGGAACAGGATTTGCGTACTTTTGTTGTTAATATGTCAGATAATAATATGGAAGATAATAATATGGAAGATAATAATATGGAAGATAATAATATGGAAGATAATAATATGGATTTTAAAAAATGTCTTAAGATATTAAATAGAATTTCATCATTCTAATATATGCCGTGGATGAACTATTGGTCTGGGTAACTTACCCATATTCTATTCCTATCTGTGGGGGATCATCATATAGGTCTATCTTTGACAATAAGATAATCAATGCCAAATGGAACAAAATCATCCTTTAATGGAAATCGACTTATTGGTGCACGTATACTTAACTTCCATAACTCTTTATAAACAAAATCCTGATTAGAAAACTTACCCACAGTTAAACAGGTCCACATTACACCATTTATTTATTGATAACATGTATCTAAACGATGATATTCAAACATAATTTTTAATCTAGTACCACTAGGATCATGTTTATTGTAGAAAAGATAATCTTTTAGAGGTATTTTATAATTAAGAGTATTAACCATGCTTTGTCTAATAGTTACAGATAAATTCACGAAAACATTTTCACTATTCTATATCTAAAGGTGGAAGAATCTGCAAATTCTCTATGTAATAAATAAAGAGCAAGCATAAAGATAATCAATCCTAATAGAGACAAATATGGTAATACAGTATTAAAAGAAGAAATATAACTGGCACTATTACTAACTAGAGATAAACTAAGAGCTAATACACCAGGGTTACTCATTTAAGCTCTAATTATGTTTATTTTTTTTTTTGGAATGATTTTTTTTTAGTTACAGCTAATTCAACTAAAGTATTCTCTACTAGACTAACTAAAGGTACTATAATTAAGAAATATGCAAAATAAATAACAGTAGAAATCTGTCCAAATTCTATAAATGGAGATTCAACATGTTTAGCACCAAGTTGCATTAAGATTAAGAAATTAGCAACAAAAACAAAAAAGGCTATTTTACTTAAAGGTCTAAATTGTATACCTCTAAATCTACCTAAATCTGTAAATGGCATAATTAATAAAATTAAAATCGCAGAAAACATAGCAATAACACCTAATAGTTTATTAGGTATAGATCTTAAGATAGCATAGAATGGTAAAAGATCGAGAAATTAAATCAACATACAAATCAGTACTACTAGTTAATACCAGAATATACATAATGTAAGTGACAGCTTTAGAAACCTAACTTATATAACATTTCTTTAATAAAATATGGTTTAACTAATGTTATTAAAGTATTCATAGATTCCTTGAATATATAAATACGTGGTTTCTTATCCCTGTTATAATGTATAGAGCATTTGATATTAAATTTATCTTGTAAAGTGAACATAAGTTTATCTACGTCTTCATTAGTGAATGCATAAACACTTATATGTAGTCCACTACCGTGACGACTCGGTTAAAGTTTAGACTTTTTTGAAGATATATCTACCTTTATAGGGTCTAGTTTGGTTACGCTTAAAATAATTTGATATTGTATTATGCCCTATACCTAAAGTTCTAGCTGCTGAATGAACAGAAGTATAGCTATTAATGGTATTTAATTCTAAATCAGTAACTTCAATTTTTATTGAATTAGGATGATTTAAATAATTAGAATCGAATTTTGAAATAGATAAGTTAGATTCTAATTTATATATACCTTTTAAAGGTTTAGAGCTTAGAATATATTTTATTAAAGTAGTCTTATTTGTATTAAGACTTTTAGCTGCGTCAGTTAAAGAAGTATATTCTTGCGAAACATTTGTTTCTAAATTAGTAACCTTAACCGAGATAGACTTACTTTTATTCAATATTGCAAGATTTTTATTTATTTTAATTAAAGACTCTTTAGTATGTTTATAACCTAAGGATGAATAAGCTGTCTTCAATACATTGTATTCTGGAGTAAAAACATCTATATAATATTGTTCTCTTTTAGCTACCTCTTTAGGATTACAATATTCAAGGATTTCCAATTTGAATTTTGAATATTCATGTTTTAAAAGAGCTTTGTTAATAATCATATTCTTACGGGAAATATGTGAAATATAAATAGGATTATAATAATTTCTTAATCTTCTACCTAAATTAACACTACTTCCAATATAAGACTTATTAGTAGCTAAATGAGTTCAGCAATATATACCTGCTTTACCCTCATTCTCTATAATGGCATTTATTTTATTAGAAAATGAATCATTATAAGTAACTAAAGGCATAAATGTTAAACAGTAAAGATCATTTATAAATATTTAGAGTCTTTAAAATAACAAAGTAGTACCTGTTACTATATAGATATACCAGAGTTAGGTATAATTTTGTTGGCTTTACCTATTTCCCTGTTTAATTAGTTTTACAGTAATAATATCGAAAAAATTATAACCTTAACTCGAAAAAAGTTTTAGATAAAAACTAAAAGAGTATTCAAAAGGCTAACCCTCTAGGAGTTAACAACTCGTAAATGTTATCTGGGACTTTTTTCACATTAGCTCCATAAAACATCTCTTTAAATATATTAAAACAGGGAAGTTGCATAGTTGTGAAAGATATAGCACTATATATTTTCTTAGTCCTATTGTCTCTAATTATTCTAGATTGAGGTTTATAATCCTTAACACAAAAAGAAATAAAGAAACTAAACACATAATCAAAATATTCTTTATGTGACACGGCTGTTTGAGCATAAACCAATCTAGAATTACCACTAGAGGATCTTCGTACTATGTGGGCATCACCTAGTAAAATACCAACTAAGATATCTCTTATTTCATTAGGTATTGTAATAACAGCTGTTTCAGCTGATGATAAACGTCCAATACCTTTTGTTGAACGAGCGGCACTACGAACTGTGCTAACTGAATAAAAAAGAGTAGTATCTGAATAATGTTGACTATATAAATATTAAAATATCTATATTCATAATATTACTATTATGATTGGACTATATCTTCATTTAAAAAATATTAAATGTCTCGCGTATAGTCTCTGAGGATCCTACTAAGACCTATGGTCTGTTGGTTTCCTGCTGATTATCCGAATTTATAGGAACTCCCAGCAAATAGCGAGATTAAGTGACATCTTCTACTTGTATCACTCAGGTACTATAGCAGGTGGAGTTTGCATAGGATTAGCCATAACGTAATTTTCACTGTCACCTAAAACATTAGGCATAAAGAAAACAAACACTGATAAAACTAATATAAAAATAAATATAGTTATTAAGTCTTTAAAAATGAAGTATGGAGCAAAAGGTAATCTATCATAATTACCTGAAACACCTAAAGGATTACTTGAACCGGCACTATCGTGAAGTGCTATTAAATGCATTAATGCTAAAGCAGCTAAAACAAAAGGTAAAACAAAATGTAAGGCAAAGAATCTATTTAAAGTAGCATTGTTAACTGAACAATTGTGTTGGTAACCCCATAATCAGGTAATCGGTTTTGCCAGATTTTAATTTTTACTGAAAACTCTCGTTACGCTCAATAAATTTCTTTATTGTTCGGACTATATCATAATCTTAATTTATTTAGTATTTGTTAGGGATGTTTATTTTTTCAGCGTATCTAGGTATAGTACGAAGCTTTTTAATTCAAACTAGATATTGGAGTTTTTTATTTCCTAATAATTTTACAGGTGCTTTATTTATAAATCTAATGACATTTTCTAGAGGATCTTCGTACTATGTGGGCATCACCTAGTAAAATACCAACTAAGATATCTCTTATTTCATTAGGTATTGTAATAACAGCTGTTTCAGCTGATGATAAACGTCCAATACCTTTTGTTGAACGAGCGGCACTACGAACTGTGCTAACTGAATAAAAAAGAGTAGTATCTGAATAATGTTGACTATATAAATATTAAAATATCTATATTCATAATATTACTATTATGATTGGACTATATCTTCATTTAAAAAATATTAAATGTCTCGCGTATAGTCTCTGAGGATCCTACTAAGACCTATGGTCTGTTGGTTTCCTGCTGATTATCCGAATTTATAGGAACTCCCAGCAAATAGCGAGATTAAGTGACATCTTCTACTTGTATCACTCAGGTACTATAGCAGGTGGAGTTTGCATAGGATTAGCCATAACGTAATTTTCACTGTCACCTAAAACATTAGGCATAAAGAAAACAAACACTGATAAAACTAATATAAAAATAAATATAGTTATTAAGTCTTTAAAAATGAAGTATGGAGCAAAAGGTAATCTATCATAATTACCTGAAACACCTAAAGGATTACTTGAACCGGCACTATCGTGAAGTGCTATTAAATGCATTAATGCTAAAGCAGCTAAAACAAAAGGTAAAACAAAATGTAAGGCAAAGAATCTATTTAAAGTAGCATTGTTAACTGAACAATTGTGTTGGTAACCCCATAATCAGGTAATCGGTTTTGCCAGATTTTAATTTTTACTGAAAACTCTCGTTACGCTCAATAAATTTCTTTATTGTTCGGACTATATCATAATCTTAATTTATTTAGTATTTGTTAGGGATGTTTATTTTTTCAGCGTATCTAGGTATAGTACGAAGCTTTTTAATTCAAACTAGATATTGGAGTTTTTTATTTCCTAATAATTTTACAGGTGCTTTATTTATAAATCTAATGACATTTTCTAGAGATCTAACACTTGTAACTTTTAATTTAAAATTATTAGTTTTGTCTTTAAAAGGCTGAGGTGTTAAGGATAAGTATTTACGGATAGCTAAAATTAATATTTCACCGTTAGTTTGACTTAGATCAAAACTAGCTAGAAAATAGTCATTAGCTTTACCTAGTTTATATACACTAAAACAACCTTCAGCTTCAATAAACCCCACTAATCATGCTGAAAAATAGGGTGTATTTACTATTGATTCAATAGAATTTAAAGGTACGCTAGGGCGAGTATACTCAGGTATAGCGTCATAAAACACTGTGTTAGATAAAATGACATTTCTTAATCTCAGGTAATCATATTGTTTATTGGAAAAAAGAGGATATTTATCAAATATAGGCAGTATTTTATTTATCAAATGATCTTTTTTTCTCACTCTTAAAGATACCTTCTTTAAGCCATTTCTTTCCCTAAAGCTTACGATTCCTACACCCAATAAATCTTTAATTTTATATATAAGTTGAACATCTTTTATACTTAACTCTATACCTAATTCACATTTAAAATATCTACCCTTTTTTGTTACAGTGAAAAATCCATCACCTTCAAACAAACCAACCAAATACGCGTAATTAAGATTTTCTGCGTTTAGTCTCTGAGAGGCTTCGAGAGTAGATAACTCTCTAACCCCGGCTGATTGTCCCCTTGATTTAGGCTTTTTCACGTTTATGTTAGCAACACAAACGTATCCTAATACTAATATTGGGGATATTCCAGCATTAAGCAAAATTTGCTGAACAACATCACTGTTGTTAGGCTCTTCAATTAATAATTGACTAAAGCCACCTCATATAACAAATTATTATAGATAAAATATTTAAAATTTATCTTCAAAGCCTCGTAGCTTTGTTTAGACTATGTCTTCAACCTATTTAATAAATTTATATAGCAAAAGATTAAACAATTACTAATTAAGAAATAAGGTTGTGAGGTACTCTTGTCAAGCTTATTGTGGTATTACTCACTTGTTAGTCGTTTAACGTTTTTGACATTGATTTAAATATACCGTGTCAAACTTCGCTGCAAATAATTTAAAATAATGGTGGTAGATTAAATAAATGTCTTTGCAATTATCCTCATTTGCCTCTAAAACATTACTGTTTTAAGGAGCCTACATTTAACAGAACATACTGTTAGTATAGTTTTTATCGCTAAAATAAGCGGTAAAAAATGCATTTATTCAGGAAATTTAAGATTACCATAACGGGAACTATTACGTAGATTTATCAACCATTTTAAATATTGGATACCTTTCAGACCAATTAAAGGGTGAAGACCTGAAAACGAAAAAAAATTCATTAGTTTGTATGTCAGTTTTAGAACTGACACTAAATTGATTATAAAGACCAAAAAAAAAAAGACCTTTTTTTTTCACTTACGATTTGTATTAAATACCTCTTTAAAAGCGTTAAATAATGTAACATGTAGTCTCTTTTTTTTGTGTAGAACCTTCAGACATTGTAAATCCAACAATTCAATTTTTAAACAATGGTAAATTAACGTAATCTGAAGCTATTTTAGGCAATTTAAATAAACTAGGTATTTCTCCCTTAGCCGGTAATTTATCATATACTTTTTGATCAGTTTTTAATATAAACATAGCAAGATCAAAAAAAAAAATTTTTTTTTGAGCTCTAGAGTTTCAGTTAAAAAGAAAATACCGTGGTGTAATATTAGTGGAAAGAGAAAAAAAACAAGTTAGTTCGATTAATTATTAATCTACAACATGGACTTTTATGGTCTCGGTATATTGATATTTTACCTCTTTTTAAAACAGAAATTATATATTCTAAACTAGAGATATCTTCTAAATGTATTGAAATAACTAGTTTAATAGTTATAAACCCTTTTGTTGTTCTATTTACTAGAATATACCCATCCCCATCTATTAAACCTCGTAAAAATGCTAAAAATGAAGGAGGAAGAGAAAGATATTCTGATTTGTCTAATCTTATGGTTTTTTCCCTTTTTTTAATGCATGTATACTAACAGTACCTATTGAGGGCAACACTGGAAGAGCTGCCATTGTAAATAAATCTGTAATGTTTTTTGACTCAACTATATCTTGTCCAACTCATGGTATGGCACTCATAAGGTTAGTAATAACTGTTGCACCTCATAGTGACATTTGACCGTAAGGAAGAACATACAAACTTATTTTATACTATAGTATAAAACTAGAATGACTTTGAATTTGTACATTCTATTAGTTTATTAACTAAAAGTTCCGACTGTACATTAAGCAGCATTTCAGCCACCCATTAGTGACCCAGTCTGTAGCGATTATCTATATAACCGACGGTCTTAATTTTCTTTAAATTTTAACCGTTTTCACTAACATCGCCAAAGAAATATTATTCATACTTCTTCAATAACTCTGTCGAATTATTCCATTTTATTTCTAATTTTTTATAGGAATTGCTTAGAAATTTAAACTCACGGGACTATAATTTAAATTAAACTTAAATTGTTTCAATATATTTAACTCTAAAACGTCTTTTTAAGATTTTTTTTTCTGTTTTCAAAGCTCTTGTTATTGTTTTTTCAGCACAATTTATACTTTTAGCTGCTTCTACAATACTAGGATATTCCCCAAAAACAGTGTAATCTAAATTATACAACATTATAGGCTTAGATTTTTTTTTTCATATTTAATAAAGCTTTATCTGAAAAAGATACTTTTTTTCTGATTAAAGCCTTTTCTTTCATCTTTAACTTAGTTTCTTCTGATAATTTTTTATTTCTATTTAAATTACCAATTAATTCACGACGGTGTGTATTGTAATTTATTCTCATTTTTATACGATCTAATTCAGTATGTTTATAACCAAAACTTGAACCAGCTTCAGTTAATATATTATAGTTAGGTAATAAAGTTTTTAAATAATAATCCTTGATATCTAATAATTTTTTATTATTTTCTTTATTAACTATTTCAGGAAATAATTCTAAGATTAAAAATGCAAAATTAGAAAGACTATACTTTCTTACTGCATGTTTTAATATTTTATTACCTCTAATGTATAATAGATGATTAGAAAATATAGCATAAAATCTATTAGTAGAAGCTGATCCTACGTAATAATCACCGGTCACTTTGTTAAAGATAAGATAGATACCGCTAATATTTTTAGTATCTTTTAATATTAGTTTTCTTGTTTGATCTAAATGTAAATTTTCATATAAATATACAGGTTTTAACTTTTTCTCTTCTAAAAACTTATCTAAAAGATTATTGTTTTTACATGATGTTGAGCTATAATTTCTTTGTTTGGTTTTTTTTTCATGGAAAAAAAATGAAAAACATTGAAATATATTTAACTTATGCTTAGTTGTATTCATTATACTTACAATTATCATTCCATTTTTTTTTATATTATTATCTACGTTTATATAACTATCTATATTAGTATATAATTCGTGACATGCATAAGCAGAAAATGATAATGCTACAACTAATGATATTAAAATTAATCAAATATAAATAATACTCATTTTCTTATTTAAATATATAATTTTATTTAAAGAATATTCTAATTTATTATTAACATTTGGACCTAATAAATTAGATAAATTCAATTTTAAACTATCTTTAACGTATAATTTAAAGAATAGTTGTATTATCAATAAAATTATCATACTTATACATACATAATTTTTGGTTTCTAAATTTAAAAGTAAATCTTCCAAAGGACTAGTATGTAAACCATCATCAAAAAACTTATTTACATATGAATTTAATTTGGATGAGCTACTAGAGCTGGAATAGCCATTTTTTAAGTTTTCTTCTAAAACAGCATTTCTATTAATAGTACTAATTTTAGAATGACTTAATCCTGCAATTAAGCCAGAACCTAGTATAATACCTGCTTTTTGTACAGGAGGCATAGCAGTTTTTGCTACACCTTTAGCTACAGCTGAAGATACTCCTGCTATAGTAACACCTAGTCCTATATTACTTTTAAATTTAGAAACCAAAAATTATGTATGTATAAGTATGATAATTTTATTGATAATACAACTATTCTTTAAATTA
>Ga0139315_10025_pt1 | contig 15541 bp, 20 predicted proteins | sample In3P11_FD_99380 | JGI IMG/M metagenome (GOLD analysis project Ga0139315, IMG submission 99380) | reverse complement strand
CCAGATGTAGGGAGTGTTCAAGGATTTGAATGAACGAATCGCGCACCCTGGCACGGTGACTGTGCTTGCTTGAAGGCGTGTATTCGACTCAACATCCACCCTGATGTCCATTTGCGCTCGCTTTCAGGTGGATGTCCACGCCCCAGGCGAATGGAGTATCCGAGGCGGCACTCGGTGCCAGAGTGCTCAAATTGCATGCAATTGCTGTCCTTCTGACAGGCTTTGTGGCACTTATCAAACGATTTGCTTGGCCCCTTGCCTTTCTTGTATATGATGTCCTCGGACAGATTTGACCAATCCTCTGCCTTGTCCTGCAGATGTGGCTCAATCATGGTGAAGAGCTCCTCGAATATGAGCGGGCGGGCCGGATGCGATCGTGCCGCTTCCCACTGTGACAATCCGGTGAAGTCATCTTCTTGCAAATGATGCATTGTGATAATGGCCTCGCACCATTGCTCCTCGTTGTACTTGACAGTGATGGGATTTTCGCCATTGAACATGGGCCAGTAGCCGCGCAACGATACGCCGCTCTTCTTCAAGACCTGTGCCAAGACTTCATCCCCGCAACACTGCTTCTTGAGATCGACACCAAAGAAATGGGTCCCAGGGAAGTGCTTGTTCTCGCCAAACATCCTCCCCAGTGCCATGATCTTGTCGAGCGCAGCGCGAGAGAGGATGAAGCCGCTGCCTCCATGTGCGAAAATGGTCTTCTTCTTGGGCCACACAGGCGATCCAAAGTAATGCGCCGTCTTGGGATTGAATGTGGACAGAAAGCGGTACAGGTTGTCATAGTTGACGTACGTGTCGAGTTCCATAAAGACGTACCACTGCGACTCGGGCTTCAGGTATGATGTCCATTCCATCATGGGCAGGAACTTGTACTTGTCGAGCCTCCAGCCTTCCTCAGACTTGTCCACTGTATCATTCGCAGCCTGTATTCTGTCGTAAACGTCGAAGTCTGGGTTGTTGAATCGGTACTCTGGACGGAGATGCGAAAGGGGGTCATGGATGGGTATTTCGAATCCATGGTGGTTGTACTGCTCGTCTTTCTTGTCGGAGAAGATGAGCAGGTCTTGTTTACAGCGGCCGAGTCTGTTCAGGAAGAGAGGCAGCGCTGTCGCCACTTCTGCCGCGCCAATCTTCAAGACAAAGGTGACGTGTTCGAGTACGCCGTCGGCGAAGGGGGAACATTCTTGGCCGAATTGTACCTTCGGGATAGGACCGGGTTTTGCGGGAGGGGGCCGCTCGAGGACCGTGTCATAGCCGCGCTCACCGCGGCGGAAGAGGCGGGAGGAGAGGTAGAATACAGAACAGAGTATGGCCGCGCATAGCAGTCGCAGAGGAGTGCAGCGGCGGAGCAGGCGGACCATCATAGCTCATGGCGACTGATGAAGCTTGAGATGATGATGATGTTGTTTGGGGGAGAGAGGCTGGCCTTATGCGCGATTGGCGCTAGTCGTCCCGGCTAGCCGTTGACCTCATCTCATCTCGCAACCACGACCACGACGTTTGCAGCCCATGCCTGTATCGAGCCTCTCCTTTCAACCTTCTTGTTGTGTTTTCGAATCCGGAAGGACCTTTGTTTCCTCCCTCAGCATCTCTTCTCTTCAGCGCGTCGACTATAGTTGTGCAGTGTCGTACAGTCGCATTGCCCAGAGCTATGACGTATCGAAATCGTTGCCGACAGAAATAAGTTGGAGCCGACGCCGACGCTCACTCTACCTCTAGGCGCTGTCTTGGATACCTCGCAAGGCTGTGTAAGGCGACGGAGCGAAAGAGTTGAATGTTTGTCACTTACCGGAAGCTCCTGGCGGATGACAGCGAGGTTCACTGTGACAGAATCCGGCGACATGTGGACTTAAACTTGAGCGGAGTGCGACATATAGGGACTTCTCCGCCTAGATCAAACAAGTCCCTTCCAGTACGCCATGATACACTCTCGTTTCATGATAGCACCAACATGGCGACGCTTCCAGACTCAGGTTCACGCTGCAGAACACCACTTGCGCACCAAGCTTTAGATAAGAATGTCAGGTTGCTGGACAAAATTCGGGCATCGTAGCAAAGACCACCTGCAGTCAGCTAGTCTTCGACCATAGCCCTCAGTCTCTCCGCCTTATACGGCATCCCGCGCTTGCTTTCTTTCCAGCACCTGGAATATACCTGCTCTCTGATGGTGCTGGATTGGCTGCCCAAAAATCTAGAGACATTTGACCCCCTTCCTGGACGAATATTCCAACACCCAGAAGCGTGATGCTACATCCGACTGTCGTATACACCACGATGCGCATGCGCTTTGGATATCGTGGAGAGGGCCAGACCTGGGAGATCGCAACGATGGCCTTAGCGTCGCATCTGGGCCCGCGCTAATGCAGGAACATACAGACAGCCTCAAAGAAGAAGACTCGGACACTGCTTTTGACCGAAGTTGTGGCGAAAGCTTGTCGTAGAAGGCCGTCTCCGTGCACGCTGGTATTGTAAGCAGTAACTCTATGGCAACCCGATAGATACAACCGCAATTACGAGCGACATACATTTAGTGCAGCCTTGCACACCTACTTGCGCCACCGCAAATGTGTAGGGTCACACATGTCGCCATGCTATTGACAATCCGAACAGCATCCGCCACGAATCACTTCCACAGCTCAGATGTCAACTTCGATGGGTCACACCCTGGTTTGCAGTATTTCTAGCCATATTCGGCGGCTCCATGGTTGTATGGGACATTGCGACATCTGCTCACCTCTTTTCCTCGGCCAGATGAACCACCTCTTGAGAAAGGAAAGCGTACTTAGGAGCGATGTAAACCCAGCCATGCGCTTGAGGTTAGCAAGTTCCTTTGTATTGTCAACACGCACACATCGCGAGACTACTGTAAGGCATCCAGTGATGGAGTCTCGACGTCCGGAAGTAGCAACCGGGTTAATCTCCACGTGCAGCTACAGCCAGCCTCGAAGCGAACTTCCAGGTGTCGCTCTCCATATAGATGTGCAGCACTGAGATTGTTACCAGACCAGTGGTATCGCTGGCGCGCTTGCCTTATATGGGGAAAATGAACGACTCGAGTCTGCTTCGGCTGCGTCCAGCGTCGTGAGCTCTTCTGGAAGCGACTCTGCTTCGTTTAGTGTGCTCAGCTCCACCGACGCCATCTCATCGTCAGCTAGCGAGACTGCCTCCAGCGTTGTGATCTCATCTGCTGTATCTTCGTTAGCAAGTGAGTCGGCTCATCAAGCATTATCAGCTCTTCTGCTAGCGAGTCTGTCTCTTCGCTTGAGAGCTCTTCCGTTGTTTCGGTCACCCCCAGTGAGCCAGGTTCGTCATCGTCTGCTTCCGAAACTGCAACATCCAGCAGCATGTCAGAGTCCGCTTCCGCCATCGCGTCCGAATCGGCTTTCTCCAGTGCCATCTCCGCCTCATCTCCTGCCTCGAGCTTGTCTGATTTTGCGTCCAGCTCCAGCGAGGCTCCATCGACCCCGTCCGATGTGGTATTCACTTCCAGTGTGCCCCCTTCCAGCTCATCCGATATTGCATCTAGCTCCATCGTTGCCCCTTGCTCCGTCGACCTTGTCTGATATTGCGTCCAGTTCTAGCATTGTTCCTCCAAGCTCATCCGATGTTGTATCCACCTCCACCGTGGCCCTTTCAAGCTCGTCTGATATTGCATCTAGTCCCAGCGAGGCTCCGTTGAGCTCGTCAGACATCGTATCCAGCTCGAGTGTTGCTGCGTCCAGCCCTCCAACGGTTGTCTCAAGTTCGTCCGATGTTGTCTCCAGCTCTTCTTCGATCGAATCAACAACACTCGCCACTGTGGTATCTTCGTCAGCAGTATCTAGCTCTGTCATATCCTCGGCCAGTTCTTCAGTGTCCTGTTACCATGCGCCAACCGAGTATTTGACCAATTCCGGCTTCGAAATTAAAACAGGCGGCTCTTATCGAACTCCATGGACCGACTCCGAGACTGGCAAAGCCTACACATTCGACATTTCTACTGGTTCCGATGTTTACTACTCTATCTACACTCGGAACGAGAACAACTACCGGACTTACTTTGGCACCACACAGGATGACACGGATGGGGTGACCAAAGGTACGCTCATTCTCCAACAAAGAGTTACCGTTCCTACGGGCATAGCCATTAGTGTTACGGTTTGGGTCAAATCTCTCTGTGACGCTTCTACCGATGCCTTCACTTTCGAACTTCGGTTCGATAGCATAACAGTGGCTACCTATAGTCCAACGCAAGACCAAAAGAATGTATGGACACCGATTGGCACCACGGATGCTTCGCAAGCCATACTGGTAGTGCCTGCCCAAGGCTCCTCAACTCAGCACACCGTCTCGCTCAGGGTCACCACACAGGGCTTTGCCAACAAAGACATCTTCGCCGCTGACGATTTCTCTATCACTGCAATTGCTGGGCCGGGCAATGTTCCCATCTGCTGACCGGTGTTCGTTTAATTGGAAGCAGCCAATTTCTACACCAGAAAGGGCGTTCAATGTTGGAAAATCTCGAGTAGCCTTATCCGCATGTTTCTTGTAGACTATGTATGTTCTCTTCTTGTGATCCCTCTTGTGAACCTTTTATACATACTTTGTGCTTGCTCGACCTTGATCTTGCTGCTAGGTGACGCTCCACGGGAAGTGATGTTACAGGCGTGCTTCCAACACTGGTCAACCTGCTTTACAATGCGTGTCAGGCACAATAGATAGGTACACATTTCAAAGCGCCAAATATCAACCCCGTTGTTCCGCTGAAGTGGTGGAAGTGAACGTACCGCTAGTCCTGAAAGGGAAGGTGGGTTGAAGAGTCGTACCATCTCCACCAATTGCACACCTTGATACAGCGTCTCTGACTCCGTTCATATGGACGCGGAATACGAAGGATGTAGCGTCCCGGAATAGCGAAGGATGCTGATGCAGGGTGGCGCGGTTATAGTGGGGTTGACAGGCAGACGACTTATGTACCTGTCTTTAACCCTCAAATGAGCCACGTCGAGTCTTACACTTTGATCAACATCTGCATTTATATTTGAAGAGGAACTTTCCCTGCGACTGCATTAACTCAACTCACAAGATCCGTCACCATGTCCCACCCAACAGCAGCACCCTTCATCAAAATCCCCACCGACAAAACCAACGGCTTCCAAACCATGCCCACAGACCCCTCGAAACGCCTCCCCCCAGAACATCTCAGAATCGAACCATGCACCCCATCCGACGCCGACAAAATCGTAAATAACATCTGCCTACACCCCCAGCCATCCTCACCTCACTAACTTCCCCCTCCCACAGGCAGAAGGCCTCTACACCTGTTTCCCCAGCACCTGGTGGGACAAAAAAGAGCCCCCCTCGCTGCGCCCCCCAGAGCCCCTCAGACGCCACCTCCTCGCCAAACGCATCCTACCCTCCCTGTCAGAACCCCACATGCACTGGATGAAAGCCGTGCTAACCACCACGGGCGAAACAATCGGCATAGCAGGCTGGCAATCCCCGTCTACCCCAACCATCCACAACATCTTCCGCCGCAGCGCAATCGCACATTATGGCTGGGCAAGGAAAATGTGCTGGACCGACGACGAGATTGAAGAAATGTTCGCGCATGTCGACGACGAGGCGTGGAGCGCGCAGTTCGCAAAGGACGATGAAACGCGTCGCCAGATCTTTGGGGGGGAAGGGCACTGGTATCTTGCGCCGCTGCTTACGTGGCCGGAGTGGCAGGGTAGGGGCGTCGGGAAGAGGTTGTTGGAATGGGCGATTGAGCGGGCGGATGGGGGGGAGGAGGTTGTCCCGATGTATCTTGAGAGTGCGCCGAGTGCGAGGGCGGTGTATTTGCATTGTGGGTTTTTGCCGGTGGGGGAGGTTAATTTTGTGAGGAGGGGGCCCGGGGGAGTGAGGGCGTTGGATGGGGAGGGGGAGGATGAGGGGGTGGGGAAGGAGAAGGGGAAGTTGGAGGGGGTGGATGTTGAGGTTGTGGCTAGGGAGGTGGAGGAAGATCTTGCTGGGTGAGGGTTGTGGAGGATGATAGATGTTTTCATATCTTAGGGCACACAGTTGTAGGATGTATGTCTGATTAAGATTATATTATATAACAATGGCCCGTTCATCCTGAAACTCAAACAGCCGATACACTTTCTGGAGATTCATCGTCAACAGCATCCACCTCACTGTGCATCACAATATCGCATTCATACTCTTCCATCACAATCTTTTTCACCTCATTGTCCTCTTCTACCCTCTTAAACACTGTGATTGTCGGCTCAGTCCCCGGGCATCTCCAACGAATCTGCAGCTCCCCAAACATTTCTTCCTTCTTCACGTAGATAGCTGGACACGGACAAGTCGGTTCATCGCCACTCTCCTGTATGATCATCTTGCTCGGATCAGACTCTCCAGGCACTGTCTCGCCGTCCAACCAGCACATATGCGTGACCCAGATATCCGCAACCCAGCATTTCCACCTGATTAACAGATCACCGGAAGGGATCAGCCTAAGGTCGAAGTAGACGCCGGGTATGATGCTTCGTTGATACATCCGGTGAGTAGGGGACCCCAGATCGTGAAGGTCGTCGAACGTTACCGTAGCTGGGATGTCGGCTTCCGATGGCCCTGGTCGGGGGCTGTTTGCCGGTGGGGGTGAGAGAATATCTTCTTGTTGATATCGTTCTAGAAGCGAATTTTGGACGTCGTAGAAAACTTCCAGTTGCTCTTGTTTATTCATGTTGTAGGATTCGATGTTGTAGGATTCGTTGTTGTGAATTTGAAATGTTGTAAAGTTGAATCGTTGGCAGGTTGAATTGTGTTGTATCAGTGATCAAGTAAAGTAGCTCTGTACTGATTGTAGGAACCTGCCTTATAAGTACTCTAGAAGTGTCATCGATAGCCAACAGTCATGCATCCCGATGAGCCAGAGGAGCGACATGGTGACTAGGCATGCAAAGTGGTAGGTCTGAGCACCTGCGCACGGAGGCGCTAGTGGAATTTTACTCACAATGGCCATGAGTCTTGTTGTCTGACAGTGCAAGACTACGTGAGTGTAAGAGCAAGGAGATGAGTGGGTATTTGATGGGGTGAGTGGTAAATGAGCGGTAGAAGGATCTTTGTAGAGTCTCAGTTTCTCATACTGATGCCGCGCTGGATGGAACCTAGACTACAAGTGAAATTACTATGGTAGTACTTCTTTAAGACAACCTGGAATGCTTACATGATAGCATGTATTGTCATGGAGGTGGGTGTTTAGTATATTTCCAACACCTTGTTATACGTATAGGTACCATATATGGGTTGTTAAGTGTCAGATTATTGGTAGAATTAACGTCGCGTTCTTAGATTACCTCTTAGATTTTCGCTCCTTCATCTTACGTTTGCGTACACCCTTCCCCGCCCACGTATCCAGGAAATCCAGACTCTGGACATCTACGCGCAGGCGGTTTCGTAGGGGCCGGGTGATAAGTGTCCTGCGTTCTCGTGTGCGGTACCTATATCTCGTCGTTTTGAGATGCGGACCCGGTGTATGTGGTGTGCAGCGCAGTCTTTTCTTCTTGAGAATGTGTTGTGCGTGTCTGGATGTGGATGTGGATTCTGTGTCGGCTTGCTCGCCGTCGGACGGGGACGTGGACGTAAACAGGGCAGCATGTGTATATCGGCGTGATATGGAGGTCTGAAGGGGAGGAGGAGCAGCAGGAGTGGTGCTGTCGAGGCGGGCAACAGCACTATGACCATGCATATGCCGTGCCTTTCTCTTATTGTCCCAATCTGTCCAGTGTAGGCTGCAGAACGGACATGCGATGCTTCTTCCACTCGCATGCGTTCGCGGTGTGAGATATTTGTCTTCCCACTCCGTCTGTTGCGCTTCGTTTACGACTTCCCATCTGCTTGGTGATGCCCATGTAGACGGATAAATACCAGGAGTAGGGAGTTTCGCCAACCAGGCCATCAAGGCTCTTTCTCTTTCTCCCATCGATCTCGTCCTCGTCCTCGTCCTCGTCCTCGTCCTCGTCCTCGATCTCGTCCTGGTGCATATACTCTGCCTGCGACACAGCGCCTGAACTTCTTCATACTCCTCACGCCGTTCTAGGACGTCCTCCGTGGTCGAAGCATCCACTTCCACATCAACCTCCACTTCCACTTCCACAACCTCCCACAACGCCTCATCATCTCTCGTCCACGCTTCCGTCCCCGTCAACGGACTACCCGGCTCATCATTATCGTCATCATCATCATCTTCTTCTTCTTCTTCCAGTGCAGAATATAAAATGGAAAAGAAACCTAAGAAAACATCTCTTTTGAAACTTGATGTGAAATTTGAGTTACCTGTTAATGATGGTGAATTGAATCCTAAAAATCTAGATAACTGGATTAAGCAGTTAGAAGTGTATTGTCATATTTAGAATGTTTCTAGCGATAAAACTAAAATTCAATTAGCTAGACTTAGAATGGGGGGAAAAGCTTTAATCTAGTGGGAAAGTAAAACTCAACTAGATGTAAATCGTAAAGAAAAATTCATTTCTTCATGGTCTAAGTTTTTAAAAGCTCTTAGGAAATAGTTCTATCCTTTAGGATACATGCAGCAAGTTGTTATTGATTGGCAGCATCCGAGGCAAGGTAAAGGGAAGAGTGTACAAAAGTTGACTCAGGAATTCAGAAAGAAAGCATTGGTGCTTGGTATTTCATTGGATACACGTGAAACTTTGTTAAAAAACATCGGCAGTTTACATTCATATCTGCAACATACATTATTGATGTTTAAACTTGATGATTTTGATGAGGTGTGTGTTCAAGCCATACATATTGAATAAGGTGGTATACCATTCAAGTTTTCATCACAGTCATCCAAAGAGTTATAAACCGAAGATTCCAATGACAGTAAGGGGAAGAACAATTCAAAGAGAAAGAAATCAGTGATCGTTCAAAAGGAAAGACCTACTTGTTCTCATTGCCAAAGAATCGTTCATGATTAATTGAAGTGCTGGAAACTTCATCCATAAATTAAGCCCAAAAAGTTCCTTAAGGAGAAGGATGAAGAGAAGGCCATTCCAGCAGTCCATTAGGATCTAGGTTCAGATTCAGGTGATGAAAGGAGGATAGCCGCCATTGTTATGATAGGTAAAACTTTTGACACTTGTTCGAGTTCGAAAACTATTGCATCTTCATCAAACATAAATCCTTCACATGAAGATAAAAGAGTTGAATTGTTTAGCATGAGGATAACTTCTAAGCATGCAAATATAGACACAATATTTGGCAGTGGATCACAGGGGAATTTAATCTCTAAATATTTAGTTAAAAGTTTGGGTTTGGAAACAAAAAATCATCTAAGACCTTACCCATTAGGATGGCTAAATAAATCAAATCAGATAAAAGTCACCAAACAGTGTTGATTAAGATTTTCCATAACAGCTAATTACATTGCTGAAGTGGAATTAGATGTGGTTCCATTAGACATATGTGAAGTTGTCTTAGGAATTCCTTATCTTTATGATCATGATGTAGTATTTTACAGGAGAGAACATAAATATCACCTTAAGAAAGATGCAGTTGAATTTATTGTCAGGGCACATCAAAACAAAAATCATTTGAATTCAGTTAATGTTAATTAGATGAAGTGATTAATAAGTTCAAACAAGAGGTTTGTAATCATGTGTGTAAAGGATCAACATAACAATCAACATGATTCTTGTTTAATTTATGCAACTCAACTTAAAGATGGTTTGTTTAAAGAGATAGAAACTTGTTCAGTTCTATGTAAAACCAAACATCTGACTCATAAGTAGGGAATACAACATGAAAAACAATTTGTGCCTAAAGCTCCTCTTCCTAATGTCAGAATGAATTAATTCAGTTTAAGTTTGGAACTTAACAGTTGCAGGGATAGAGGCCAGTATTGGGGAAAGTTATTGTTCGACTTCTCTTGTATTGTGTTGCCATGTCATGTCTCAAATAGTTTGGAAACCTCTTTTCAAGTGGAGAGGAAACCTATTTGTTTTCATATCAAATCATTTTCTAAAGCATTATCAAAGTATCCAATACAGCTAAGGGAAACTTATGCATTAGGGGAAAGTGCTAATCAATGGAAACATCATGTAACAAATGAAAGAAAAGTGATTCAAACAAATCAACATCTAAATCAATACTTTCAAAAACAAACTAAGTTGCAGCAAATTTCACCCTACAATTGGATAGGTTTAGTGCAGCAAGTTCACTTAGTAAACAAGAATCAGGAAAGTATGTTAAATCAAGTAGCTGGTTTGATGTCAAAAGTATCTTTGATTGTCCCTCTCATTTCACAAAATATATTGTTTATACATTTTGATGGTATTAAACAACATCCAGTAGAGATTGTTTTCAAAGATTGTGAATCACTAACTCATGGTTTTTCATGGAAAGAATTCAATTTCCATGTTGATAACAAGTTGTTTTCCCATCGTCGCAAGTTGTGTATACTGCAGATGGATGAAACATGTCACTGACTCAAAAAGTGCCATGGTCAGCATCATCACGGTCATTGCTTACAAGTGATTGATCGAATGTATTAGTACATCGTCAGGTCAAGGTGGAAAGAGAGGGAGTTCTACCCTCATCGACTAAATGTTTAGTCAAACTTTTGTGGTCCAAAAGATTCCAAGTGGAGAGGAATGAACCAGGAGGATTTCATTGATTCATTGCATATTTGTTCAAGAGTCGTCATCATTATTCAGTGTCCTCGTCAATTCAATTCAATTTCGACAGTTCAATAGTTTTGGTTACAGATCAGGTTGTTCGGGTAATGTTTATGGTTTTCAGGGCATTCAATTGAGATGGTTTAACGCTTGGCTATCAACTTGTGTTCATCAACAGTTCCACCAGGATTGGTCGACAACATTTGTCTTGTCATTCGACTTGTAGGATTTGGTGTCGGCCTAGTTGTGTTGCCCATTGCAGAGGTTCGATGTGTCAACATGGGTGTCATCCATTGTAGTAGTTCGATATGGTTCATTGTCAAGTTGTCGTCGCAACTGTGGATTATGTCGACAATATGTATATGGTTTGTCATCATGAGACAAACGTCGCTAATGTTGCTAGTGACAATTTATTGGAATGGGTGTTGATGAAATCTAAGTATCAAAACCTAATCTAAAACCTAACCCTAAACCTATCATACCTATTGGGCTTCAATATATCTTACAACTATGTAATAAACCTAACCTAATGTTATGCCTAAGTCCTACCAACCCTATCAATACAAACAATGTATTAAGCCTTCACTAATACACCCTCGGTCTAATGTAATACATTACAAACAATGTAAAAGTAATTAAAAACACAGTCCTAACCATAGAGCTTGTTAACCACAGTGGAGGACATGTGATCACAGTATTAAAACTGGTGGAGGTCTAGCATGTGAATGGGAAGCTCACAATTTTGGAGTTCACCATGTCGGAGGCATCAGTGGATACAGGTTACATGTGAATAGCTGATAGGCCATTGGGTTATGTAACCACTGGAGTCTTAGCTAGAACCATAACGACGTCAGAAAGACGACATGTGAATGGGAAGTGGTCAGGTCAGAGGTTAACCATTGGCGGGTTGGTCGCCGAAACTGCTGGGATAACCCTTCCAGGTGGCCGCCAAGGGTTAGATCGCTTGGTCACATGCCAGCTATCCACCCAAATCTGCGCTGCCATAACTTCTAGTGGTTCAGAGTTAATGCTATGGTTATTTTTGGTTTTCTAATACAGTTTGTCAAACAAACTAATTTGAGGACCATTAAACCTAACCTAGGTGTCATTAAACTACAAGACCAAAGCTAAACCATATCCAGAATCAACCAAGTTCATCTACAATTTAGCCAAAGGTGGTTCCAATGTACTTGCAGACCATTTTAAGGTGGATTTGCTTCTTTGAAAGAAGAGAGTGGTTTTCTGACTTTTGCTTGCAAATTCTAGAGGTGATAGGCAATTTTGTTTTCAGCGTTATGGGAGCATCCAGAGTCGGAATTGGAATCCGTAAGAGGCCTTGGAAAGCTAGTTTAGAGGGATATCTAATGACAATGATCAAAAGTGCCTGTGTGCACATTCAGACTGATCAAAATTCTATGTAATCAACTCCTTCTGTTCATTCCTAATAAAAACGGTCGCCCATCTTGAAAATAGACACGGAGACGTAGTCCATCAGGGATGAACTCCGTCATAAATTTTGTTGTCTAGTATTGCTGTGTTTTTACTATTTTTGCTTATTTTATGCATATTTATTATCTTTAATCAGTTATCATAAAGTCTTCTTCTCAAGCAGCTTACCTCGATTTCTGCACTTTCAGCTAACATTCAAATCATAAATGGCTAATCACTTCTACATCAATTTTAGTCTATGATGATTTTAGATCACACACTTAGGAATTTTCATAAATCTTCCCAACTAAGCAACTCAACTTCATCAGGCCCTAACTGAGCAAAACATTGGGCAATCTCAGTCCTCAATGATATGACCTTTCTCATTGGAACTGTGTAGTGCATAGTTATTGTCCTCCAAGGTAGTTCCACTGCACAATTCCATAGTTTGACAACCTTCCTTAATTCCCAGAATTTCCCAACAGTTCCTTCTAGTCCGGCTTGAACTCTACATTTTTCACTTTCGGTGCTCAAGCTTTTCCCTTACCTGTTGGAATTTCGCAGTGTGCAGAGATCCCAACCTCCCTTGGCCTTCACAACTGTGTAGATGTGTCCCCTGGTGTCCTCCCTCAGTCAAAGCTCACTTTCTTCAAGAACTATGCAGTTTTGGCTTCCATACCTCTCTGTTGCCCAGTCCTCCTTGCCTCTGACTGTGCAGAACTGACCTCCCTTGGCCTCATCTTGCACCAACCACTATTGACTTGAACTACATAATCCTATCTCCCATTGCCCACTACGCAATTTTTCTCCTCAGTGAGGATTGTGCTCAAAAGTTCCTCAGTCAAGCCTGAGTTGCACTTTGTGCAATCTTAGTAATCAAGCTCTCTCCCTGCCAACTGGAACTGTACAATGCAGAGTCACTGGGCCCTGTCTCCCAGCCTATGACTTATACCAAGCTCATTCCATGGATGATAATGCACCATCTTAGAGGAGGGAGTTTTCGGATTGATTTTTTCCCGTCATGTGTGAATTGCAGGAATAGGTACATTGTTAGATCATGGTGAGATGATAAAGAAAGAGAAGAAGGAGCGAACATGCTAGAAGACTCACTTGCATCTAGACGGTAAAAGGATCTTATCAAGAACAAGCAAATGGAACACATGCATGCAACCACCTCTAAAGACCAAATATCATTGAAGACCTTGCATCATCAAGCTAAGTAGAGGTGAAGAAAAAGCACATCCAAACACACATCCATCATTAAGCAGTAGCAGCGGCTTGACATTTCCACCTCAGCAAGCTAGCCCATGTTAGTAGTGTCATGACAAGTTGTGCCATAAGTTGTCAAAGGCCACATCACTATTATGAGCCATATGTATTGTAATGTAAAGTGGAAGTCCAATGGACACACATGAATATGAAGAGTCATGTCAGTTGAAAGGTCATAGGAAGTTGAATAGTCATGAGGGTAGTCAAAGAGTCACAAGGGTCAAGCATCACCCTTGGTTATAAATACTCCCCTCATTGTATGAGCAAGGGACTTTTCACCTTGGCTCCTCCCACAAAGCATAGATAGTTTTATTCAGTTCTTTGAGGAGAAAGGAGTGGATCTAATGTCCCACTACCGGGGCTAGTGATGTATGATGTAATTATTTGTCTTGGAGCATTTTCTTAATATACAAGCCTTCTTGGACCAACACATTTCCATGCATGACTTATGGATGTTTGTAAGGCTATTCTGTGAGCATTTATGTTTCATGTTCATTCCACATGTATTAATATAGTTGAAATACTTTGGCTATTTTAGTGCTTACCTTATTGAGAATGTGTTGTTATGGATGTCATTGTTGTCTCATCCTCGTGGACTACTACGCCGGATATTAGACAGACCTTTCCCCACTCATTGGTTGTAAAAATCGTCACATCCTTTGTGGACTATTTTGATGGATGGTAAATGAATCTTTCCCTATTCTTTGGTTTTAACGACTACCACATTCGTGGTGGACTATTTTGTTGGATGTTGGACAAAACTTCTTGGTTCGCATGTGTCTCTTCCTAGGTGGTACTATTACCTCTCACTTAAAGGCTCAATTTTCCTCCCCTTTTGTAGTAAGTGAACCTAGACACAATTATGTTGTACACTCACTAGGCACACTCACCTTGATTTTCGAAGGCACCATTGCAACACTCTCATGTGTTAAAAGCCAGAGCCAAGAAAAATCTCTAAGTATATGAAAACTGGGCCATCATACCAGAAGGGACTCCTACACCAAACGGTGTGAGGTCTAATTTGGATCTCATATTGGCGAGATCCTTTTAATGTTGGTGGATCCAACACCATCAGCAACCACCTCAACACCATCATGCTATACAATATGACCCAAATATTCAAATTCTTGAATCCCAAAGGCACACTTGGAAGGATTTGCATATAGTTGTTGCTCTTCCAATAGTATCAAGACCCTCTGAACATGTTGTACATGCTCTTCCCAAGATTTTTTGTAAATTAGTATGTCATCAAAAAAATACTAGTGAAAATTTTATAAGAAAGGGTATGAAAATAGAATTCATCAAGCTTTGAAATGTTGAATGTGCATTTGTAAGTCTAAATGGCATAACGAAAAACTCATAATGACTTTCATGTGTTCTAAGGGTTTTTTTGGGATTGTCTTTTTACCTCATTCTGATTTGATGATATCTAGAACAAAGATCCAACTTCGTAAAATATTTCTCCATGCAATTTATCTAGCAATTCATCAATGACGAGAATAGGAAACTTATCTTTGACTAGCATTTTGTTAATTTTTTTGTATTCTAGACACATAAGCCATGAACCATTTTTTTTAATAACCATCACGACTGGTGAAGAGAAATCACTTTGGCGAGGGTGAAAGATGTCGACCTATAACAATTCTTGAACCATACACTCAATCTCACTCTTTTGTGTATGTGGATACTTTTAAGGCCTAATGTTAGGTGTTACACTTCCAAGTTGCAAATGAATAGCATGGTTGTGATCTCGGACATGTGGAATACCCTTAGGCATTTCTCCAAATACATTAGCATGGTTTTTGATGAACTTTAGAAGATCCAATAGATAAGAGGATGTATATGTTCAAACATCTAATGAAAACAGTTATGAAACTACACCTTGGCGTCCCTTTTTTAGCAATTTTTTCATGCTTTTAGAGCTTATAACTTTACTAGGTTTCCCCTAGATAACTCTAAGCTCAATTTCCTTTCCTTATGAGAAAAATATTATGAAAATATCTTGAATATATATATATATATATATAGAATGGGACAAAGAATCTAATTATAATAAAATGGGAGCATGAGGGGTTCTAGCCTACATAACAATATAAAAATAGAAATGTAATCACTCAATACCTATGGCTTGATAATGGGTTTTTGATTTAATATGGGACTCATATAGGGCTTAGCGGATTAGTTCATGA